>OGXH01001107.1_pt1 | contig 19977 bp, 42 predicted proteins | sample 1576241 | NCBI WGS metagenome assembly OGXH01 (sample SAMEA3541529, study PRJEB24748) | human gut metagenome | biome: human gut; feature: human-associated habitat; material: faeces | place: China | collected 2012
AGAACGAAAGCTTTGACGGAATGATTATCACGGGTGCGCCTGTTGAACACCAGGAGGATGGAACAGAATATTCCCGCACCGGACGCCTTGCGTTTACTTCCGCGCTAACAGGTAAACCAGTGCAGGGAAACAACAAAGGCAGCGTTATTTTCATCATGCGCGAACTGAAAGAAGGTGAGCAGCAGAAAACGCGATACGTTAAAATCAGCGACATTTGCCCTTCGGTGGCAGACCGTCGCGCACGGAAACGGAGCTAAAACCATGCAAAAAGAAAGAAGCGTTTATTTAAATGAAACTGGCGAATGGTTGTTATTTCGCGCTATGGTTTGCGAGGCGCTTGATAAAAACGATTTCATAAAACCGCTATTAGGTTGTGATCCGTGGGAGTTTACAAGCGCGCTTGATATGAGTTTTGAGGAAACAAGAAAACTACCGCTTGAAAAATGGCATGAGCAGATCGGTAAAGACTTGCAAGAGTTTTACGAATCTGCGTCAAAATAGCACTTTTTGTTAAAACGCCCGGCCTTGTGTCGGGCATAATTATTTCAACGAAACAAACATGAGGAAATAAAAATGGTAGTATACAGCAAGAAAGCATTTGACCAGGCGCAACAAACCGCACGCGAGGCGGTAAAAGGTGGAACGAAAAACAATATGCAGCTTGATTGGGGCGCGGCAATGATTCTACTTCGCGTTGCATATGGTCACTACCCATTAGAATTTGCGGAGGCATATTACAAGCATGAAGGTTGAACAAGGTAGGCAGGCAGTATGGGATCACGCAAAGGAGTGTGGGATCTCTGAAGATATAGCCAAGATAGCAAAATATTTTGATATTGCTGACATAAGCATTATCAGCGGCGACAAAATGACATTTCTCAATGAGCGACCGCGCAAAATGCATCGCGTACCTGCAATACCAACAAAGATTGATTTCAAAGAGGCTATGGCGAAAATTCGCGAGCCGCGCAAATACTACAAATGAGGATTATTATCATGTGGCGTTTGTTACTTTTGCCCTTACCTGTTATGATGGCGATCTCTATTGTATACGTTGTAATAATGAGATAAGGAGAATTTTTGATGAAGCAAATCAAAATCACAGATGAACAATTTATCAATGAGCGCAAGCAGGGAAAGACATATAAGCAGATCGCTAATGAGTATGGTATGAATGTTCGCAGCATTGAGCGACGCGCGGCACGATTAGCAAAGCAAGGTAAAGTTACAACCATCGGATCACCTGGTTTTGGTGTTACTGGAGAATCAAAGCTAATTGATAAAGATGGCAATGTGGTTATGACATGGATTAAGACAAGTAAGGACCGCGAACAGTTAGAAGCATTAATGCAGGCCGCTATGGATGCATTTAGCGAAGAAGTTCCTCGACTTGATCCACAGCCAGAATCACAAAAGGATTATAGCGAGACGCTATCACTGTATCCGATCTTTGACATGCACTTGGGCGCAATGGCGCATAAGCATGAATGCGGCGAGAATTGGGATACAGCAACAGCAGAGCGCGTAATGAATAATTTCATTGATTATTCCATCCAGTGCGCACCGGATAGTGAAAAAGCTGTTTTGCTGATTGGTGGTGATATGCTTCACAGCGACGGACTGGAAGCGGTGACACCTGCAAGCGGTCACGTATTAGATCAAGATAGTCGATACGCAAAACTTGTTTATGTTGCCATCCGGTCAGTGCGTCGAGCAATCACAAAGCTGTTATCAAAACACAAAAACGTCGAGATTCAGATTATTGAAGGAAACCACGACCAAAGCGGCATGATCTGGTTGCGCGCAGCAATGGCGGCAGCATATGAGAATGAGCCGCGAGTGCATGTTGATGTTTCTCCGCGAGTAGTTCATCACACACAGTATGGCAAAACATTCCTGGCATATCATCACGGGCACACTATACGCAAGCCTGAAACATTACTAATGATGTGCGCGGCAGACTGGCGCGAAGACTTCGGAAATTCAAAAATGATGTATGCTCACGTAGGGCACTGGCATCATCAGACAGTAACTGAAACAAGCCTGGGCATTGTTGAAGTGCATAGCACCATGGCGGCAAAAGATGCATATGCTGCGCGCGGTGGATGGCGTTCTCGTCGCCGCGCGGCTGTTATTGTTTACGATAAAGAATACGGAGAAGTGGGGCGATTTATGCATTATCCAGAAATGGCTGATTGAACTTTTAATCATTAAAATATAAATATAAATCATCAATTTAATTGGGCGTGGCATTTTGCTTCGCCCTTTTTTTATTCCTTTTTGTGAGTTCAATGGTTAGGATACAAACAATTAATTGTTGACTTTTATCTACAGGAGATCTAATCATGAAAGATTTTTTAAACGCTGCAACTTCCGGTACTGGCGGCGCGTCAATCACTGGCGCGGTAACTGGTCAAACAACTATCGCAATAGCCAGCTTAGTTTTGATGGCTGCATTTGGTATGTGGGGCGCTTATCTTCGTTGGCGTGATAGTAAGGCGCTACGTGATGCGCTTGAATGCGGTGATATTAAGAAAGCTATTGAGATCAGGGGTAAATAATGAGTATAAAACAAAGAGTGACCGCTGCGGCTTTTGGCGTTGCTCTTGCCCTTACTTCTCCGCTACTGGAGGAAATAGAAGGAGTAAAATATAAGCCGTACAAAGATATTGCTGGAATATGGACGGTTTGCGCTGGAATAACTGGACCTGACGTAATACAAGGCAAAACGTACACACAAAGAGAGTGCGATGCACTACTGGCAAAGCATATCAAGATCGCAAAGGATGAAGTTGATAAGCGTGTAAAGGTTGACATTCCTGATACAATGCGCGCAGCAATGTATTCATTCACATACAATGCTGGAACTGGAGCTTTTAGAAATTCAACCATGCTTAAGCTGATTAATAACGGTCGTTATATGGAAGCGTGCAATCAGTTATGGCGATGGACAAAATACACCAATCCAAAAACAGGAAAGAAAGAAACGTCTAAAGGACTGCGCAACCGCCGCGCGGTGGAATTTAAATATTGCATTAAGGATCTGTAATCATGAGAAAGTTATCAGCAATCGCGATCGCTGTTATTTTGTCTGGATGTTCAAGCGTTACGCCACTGACCGGATTAATCGGTAGCAAGCCGGAGATCACAGCACAGGCAGGAGCGGAGAACGTAAAGCAGGCCGTTGGCGTTACCGCAAAGCAGGACACCAGCACAAAACAGGAAACTACAATAAAGGAATCTGCGGTTGATAAGGTGGACACTTCCAGCAAGAAGGATTTCACTACGTCAACCATTAAGGCAAACACCATCAAGGCTGATAAAATCCAGGTTGTGCAGGGTGAGCAAAGGAAGTGGTACGATCCTATAATCTATTGCGCTGCAATTTTCAGTGGTCTTTTGTCAATGCTTTACTTTTCCTACCGCAAAGGCAACAAAAAGGAGGCTTAACGCCTCCTTTGTTATTCAATACGCTTTACAGTAACCAACAAAACGCCGTCATCATCACACAAATTATGCTCTGATATGTTAAACGCTCGCATGTCAGAATGAATGAGCGTTAGCATTGCGTGCATGAAGTCTTCATGTGAGATTGAACTTACGGCGCAGAACTTCAATATTTTGTCTATTAGCATTTGACGTAAACAATTCTTCATCGCTCATTTCTCCGATCCTTAAAACATCCCTTACCCATTCGTTTTGCATACCTTCCAGGCTGTAAAGCTCAAACGAGAAAGGTCGATTTGCAGACCCTTTCTTACACCAGAACTTTCCACCAACTCCATCAAGATAACCAGCGGTCATCATTCTTGCGCAAAACTCTTTTGAAACGGCGGTTGCAAACATTCTCGGCGTAAATCCTGCGGCCCTTGCGAGCCGCTCACATTCTCTATGCTGAAATATAAATTTTGCGATATGTTGACGTGTAAACCATTCGAATGACTCACACCAGCGATACAGATCCAGAAGAAACATAATTACCCCAGCAATGTTGGATTTACGAAAACAACGCCATTAATCACACAAATATAATTTCTTTCTTCAAGCATCGGCAGCAGTTGCGTTTCCATACGCTTCATTACGCCAGCCTGACCAACAAATGGCTTAACTTTTCGTGCAGCCTCATATATGGCGCGCACATTCAAGATTCCCTTGTTAGCCTTACCGTGTCGAGTGATAATCTCGATTAGTTTACCCATTTCAGCATCATCACCAGCATAGCCAGAAGCGTTGGCGGCGCTAATGTATGTTTTGCTCAACTCGCTAAACATCAGCAGTGCTTCCTGAACGGTTTCAACCTCAATCTCTTTCGACTTTTGAGGGTATCCGCCAGGATTAAACCAATTGCGGATAGTGTGCAAAACCGAAGCAATCCTGATCACCTGCTTATCCATTTTGCCAAGAGCACCGCGCAGCATTGTATGCGAATACTTTCCGCCATCAGCAAGGTGCGGCTCCATCTCCTGACGAGCCATGTTAAGAACTCGCATTGCTGATTTGCTGATCTTAAGCTGGATGTTTGATTCACTCATGATGTTATGGATCAGCTTAAAATATTGACTTTTCAGTTCTCCATCAACAGGCTCATAAGTAGAATCACCGTTATCATCAACAAACTTTCGACGACCTAAAAATGATTCCTCACGCACAAGCAAATAACGCTCACTTACACCGATACCGCGCGATCCTGCATCCATGATGGCATTGATTGTTTCATCCTGGGCAATTACCGCCATACAGCCAAGAGCTTTAAAACTCATATTGTTGTCAGCGTTTGCACGAGCTATAGAAACATGACCATGATCCCATGCTTTTAGCACAAGTTCGCTGTTGGTTTTACGTTCGCTATTGGCATATGTCAGACCTAAAAGGCTGTTAATACTCGTTGCCTCGTCTGAAATTACAGCAAAGTTACCCTGGCGATTGTTGATTCTTGCAAGTCCTTCCGGCGTGGTGTCGGACACAGGGAAAACGATGTCACACATCTTTTCCAGTTTTTCTTCCAGATCTTCTTTTTCCTGGTATAGCGATTCCATATCAGCGCCGGAACGCTCGCTTTTCATCTCTTTTGCAAGACCTGCCAACTTTGCCTGAATCTTTTTTCTTTCCTTCTTTCGCTGATCGTTAATTCTTTCCACTTCTGCAACCATTGGAGCAAGTGCCAGACTGTTAACGGCAGATTTACCAGTTGAAGGAGGCTGGCTTGTAACAACGTACAGAGCGGTTGGTTGATCCGTTCCGTGATACTCAACCGTGAAGCGTCCAAGCATTGCAGCAGACACGCAGCCGATAAAATGCATATATGCCGATGATTCAGGGAACTGAACTGAGCGAGCAATGTTGCGCGCCAACTTTCCAACAACATCAACATCATTGCCAAGAGAAATCACAGGGTAGCGATCGTTTCCGTTATTAACATCATTAACCTCACCCCAAAAGCTGGACGATTGACGGTATCCGTTTGCCTGAATGGACACGCGCACCGGAGACAATCCTTGTGCATCAGCTAATTCTATAATTTGTTTTGGTGTTAGTTTATTGGTTTCAAACGAAAAATTCATTGATGATAACTCCTTTTTTGATGCGGCAATAATACCGCACCAATGCTACCCGCATTTAACAAAAAATGCTATTTGATCCGCTCTATACTAACTAAGATTTTTTCTGGTTCCCTTGCGCTATGGCAATGCGCGGTTACGGAATCAACAAAATCAAAGTAAAGTGATTTGTGATATGAGAATCCAATCAGCCATCCAACCATCGTTTTCTTTATTGGCCTGACTATATCGCCAGGCCTGAAGGTTTTTGTTGCTGAATGAGTAACCTTATAGCGATATTCAGCCTTGATCACTTATACATAGCCTCAAATAAATGACAGCCACCAGCGGAAAATCCAACTTCTTCGCGGTATAGCGTCCAGCGGTCGCCAGCTTCATCAAACACATAACCAGCAACAGCGCCAAGCGCGCGGCCTTGCTCAATCTGGTAGCGCTTTCCTTCTTTGAAATGCTTTTTACACGGGATTTTGTGATCTACAAAGGTGCATTTAATTGTTTTTGTCTTGATATGACGATAGTCAGACTCAACAGCGTTTTGCCACTTACTACCCTTTGTAATGCTCTTTACCTGGAATTGTTCCAACTCGATCACATCATCGCTACCAGCAATTTTTTCGTATACAGCTTTATAACGACCGTTCATCAAAACGTTGGTTTTATTGCAGATAACTTTCATCGTTTATTTCTCCTTTCGTTTCTGTGAAGTGATTATGCCAGGCTTTTACACCTGGCTTTTAACAAAAAGTGCTATTTTGCGTTTGCTTCAAAGACTGCGCGAGCAAAACCGCGCGGAGTGAGGGAGCGGATCATCTTTGTGCGAGATGATTTTCCGCCAGTTTTGGCCCAGCCAGGATTATCTTTGTCATTCTCTTTCGGCAGGATTAAAGCATGCGGAGGAATAACAAACCCGTTTCCAGTCCAAAGGCATGTTTTCTTAAAGTACCGATCCCGCGCCGGAATAATATCAGGGAAGTCGGGATGCTTATCATCTTCCGGCAGATAGCCAGCATAATCGCACGGATGGAACGTATAATCAGGCTTTCGCCATAACGTTGACAACTTGCCAACCGGATTTTCGATCATGTAAGGAGCACCGAAATAATCAGCTATATCAGCCGCGATCCTGCAAGTGTCGGCGGCCTCATCCTGGAATGATGGATTCTCAAGGCGCTTTTTGGCCCAATGGCGAGATCCGCTATTTGCAAGGTCTGTGCAAGGCGGAAATGCCATAATAAAGTCAGGAATACCCCATTCCTCCCAGCGCGCGCGGTGGTAAAATCTTTCATCAATCCAGACGTTAACGTATTCGATATTCTCATGCTGTATGCGCACTGACTGGTAATCACCGTGATCGCCACCGTCAGCATTAAAGCAAATGCATTTATATCCAGCATCAGCCCAATCTTTAACAGCTTTGCCAGATCCATCAAACAAAGAGAATATTAAACCTTTATACATTTCATCACCTCAAAACGGAAAGCATCTAGGACAGTTCGGATCAAAATTGCAGCCGCAATCATTGACAATCATGGTTGGATCTACAAAGGCAGCGCCGCATTCATGATCCATATCCATTTCACCCAACGCATCATCAAGCGTCCTGATTTTATATGCGACTTCAAGCGCGGCCTCTTTATTCAGTCCGGCATCTTCTGCTTTTTGCAGTCGCTCAAAAAAACCGTCTTGACTCATTTAATAAACTCCTTAATAACAGCAATAATAATTACAAGCCCAGCAGTAAAAACAAGCAAACCGACAAGGCCAATCATAACACCAAATAAAATATCAAGCGTCTTAATCATTTATTCACCATTGATAAAATGGGAGGCGGAAACCTCCCATTGGTTAATCATACAGCTTTCCAGCTTTCAATAAACATGCTGTTTTCTTCCAGTAGTTTAATCAATTCTTCGCGAGTATATTTGCGGATTTTACTGCCTGGATGTGATCCAACAACAAACACACCTTTACCACTCGTGATTGTTAACTGGTTGATTCCACAAGATTTATCCATCTTAATGGCGACGCGGTGATGTGCATCAACAGTGTGCATGATGTTAGTGACTTTAGCTTTCATTATGCAATCCTCATTATATTTAGTATGGTAACTATACCAGGTTTGAGAAATATTGTTTAGCAATTCGTGCTATCAGTTGAAATAGCTATGGCGCTTTGCTCGCTTGCCGTCTCCGCCATAATGATCATTTGCAACAGCCACAATCCAGGCATTATGGAATATTATTAGCTTCATCTAATTAATACCAACAACGTTAAAACTCACAGCTTTTGTTGCGCTAAATACATACGCTTCAACAGCCTCACCAAATACACGAATTTTTCCATAACCGTACTGCGCATTCATATTGCGCCAAACCGTCCTGTTAGAACAGAACGCGTTACCAGTCTTGATAAGATTATCCATCTCTTTTCTTAGGTCATAATAATCAAGCCAGAATCTATAAGCGCGTTGTTTAATGAGTTGCGCCTTGATTGTTTCGGCTGAGTTTTTAAAATCGCTGTTTTTGTATGCCATTACACAACCTCCATAAAAGTATTGAATCCACGCAGTTTGAAAGCATTGCCATGTTTAACAACGTTCCATGTCAGGCCGGAGTGATACGCAACCATATCCTCAAGATCAATTGTGATGATAGCGCCTTTCTTAAAGATTCCTTTCTCGTGAGTGGTGTCACGCTGTACAACTTTAACGTCAACCTGATTTTCCATTTTTAAATCCTCGTTCGTTGTCGATGCGCATAATATACCAATCAGAGGCGCATCGGTTTTAACAAAAAGTGCTATTCAACAACAGATCCAGTTAAAGAGATAAGCTGTCTTGCGATCTTGCGTCTGCGATACTTACGCGCAACAACCGGAAGATTTTCACCGCTTTGATGCCCAAAAGTGATCGGCAACTCTTCTCCTCCAGACATACCGAACTCAGTGTGTGTTGGTTTGTTACGCCACCCCTGGATAAAGCCGAAACGGTCACGAGTTATGTACCTGTAGTTGTTCGGGAGGGGCAATTGTATCCCCTCAAAATCCACAGTATCGGTATAGCTGCAAAACTTAGAACTCATAGTCAACAACCCCAAATTCGTTAACAATTTGCGCCTTATAGAAGCCGCCATTTTTCGCCAGGTTGTAGCAGGCCGCTACAGTTTCAAATTCGCGCACTTCCGGCTGGCTGTTTTCGTGTTCCCAGGTAATCAGAGTAACCATTTTCAAATCCTCGCATTCGTTGTCGATGTGTGTAATATATCGGATTGCGAGGATTGAGTTTTAACAAAAAGTGCTATTTAGTCCAGGAGTTCGATTTCGCGCTCGCCAGTTAACGGATCTTTAATCCAGAATCCAAGCGCCTCACTGTAAATACCGCCATAGAATCCAAGCGCCGACAGATCCTCACCTTTAACAAATACCAGATCACCGCTACGGCTTACGTGAGACACGTTAACGATAACCGGAAATGTGCGGTTTTTAAATGCAGTCCGCAGGGCGTAACACCCGTTATTGAGCAAACGTGCTTTGCGCTTAACTGGAATAGGTGCATTGATTCGCGCCATCTTTATTTCTCCTTCATTGTTGATCGTGTTTAACGGCAATCAGAACATCACATGATTCGTTAATAAATTTTGCCATGCGCTTATCATCACCAACAGGGATTAGCGCGTTAAACTCGCGTTTGCTACTGAATACCGTCACTTTATGAAACGATGCGAACGGCATAGACGGGAACTCGACTGTTTGCGTCAAGATCTGCAACCCCATCTTTTTGGCCCTTACCTGGGCCTCGGCAAGTTCAAAATCCACTTCGCTAATCATTTCTTGATCTCCTCAGCAATAAACTTCAGGACTTGGCGCAAAAACACTTCATTATTGATGGTCGCTGGCAATTCCTCTTTCACTTCTTGCGGCAGGTAAACGTTGCCATGCCAGGTCAAGCAATCGTAGTTGATACGATAAGAGCAAAGCCACTCGCAATCGTTATCCGCTTCCCAAATGCAGAGTTGCAGAACATCGCCGAAATTCTCAACAGTCAGGTCCAGACCATGACGCTTGGCGAAATTGAAAGTGGTTTTGCTGATGTTCATTTGCTTTCTCCTGATGGGTATCTCGTTTCGATGGGATAACTATACCAGGTTATCCCGATCGTGTTTTAACAAAAAGTGCTATTTATTGTTTTGCGTGACGTTCGATATAGTCGCGGATGATTTCAGCGGTGTTCTTTGCAGATCCGAACGTACCCTTTACGTGACGCGCGTCGCGGTAGTCCTGAAACAGTTTGCGAGCAACGTTTGCGAACATAGCACCAGTAACGCGAGCATCACCGAAATTTGTTTCAATTGCGTTGCTGATTCCGTCCTGAAATTCATACTCAGTCATGAACAGTTCAGCCATCTCTGCGGTTTCGAACAGGTCAGCCAGTGCCGCGAAGTTTTCATGGTCTTTAGCGGTGAACATATTCATGCTAATCATCTTCAATTCCTCAGCGAGTAAGTATCGTTTCGATGTGTGTAATGTACCCGATCAGGATGATTCAGTTTTAACAAAAAGTGCTATTTGCTGACTGGTCATTATTCCATCTATTCCACTAATCAGGAATAACAGGAATAATTCATTCGCGATCACCTGGATTGTGAGACTTTGAGTTTGATCAATTTTAATCAGGTGATTAACTTTTTGTGTGGAGGGGATAGAGAAACGCGGTCCTCTTGTGTCCTTTCCGGCAATCCTGGCGCGCGCATCTGTTATCTTCTGTTATCGCTGTTATGCGTGTTATTCCGGCGTGGAATCGCATAACAAAAAATAACAAGAAAAATCAATATAACATACTAAAAAATAAGGATTATTTATTTATATGTATCTATAAATTACTATCTGTTATGTGTGTTATGTGGTCATATTGATACCTGATGTATTTTTGGTGATTGTATGTGGTTGTGTGTTGGCTTGTATGTATATATGGGGTAGGGGCGTATCCGCGCATTTTTAGATAACACGCAAAAACAACATTGATTTATAAGAAAAAAAACATGAATTTTGTTTCGTTCTTGAAACAAAACATTGAAAAACTGCCAATAACAATTAAAAACAGTTGACGCGCCAGGAATGGTAAATGATAATGCAGCCACTGAATCACGAGGGGGTATAAATCATGAGTGAATCTGTATTTACAAATGAGCTTCGTAAGGTTGCAATTGCTCTAGCTACTGGAGTACATGAATCGATCCAGATACCTGAAAGATGGGTAAGGCAGCACCTGGAGGGCAAGAAGTCAGCCAGCAATGCCGGATCATATCTGCGTCAGATTATGGGGCGCGTTCCAGAAGTGGCGGAGAAGGGGAGAGTTTCAGTTTCAAAGAAACCTTATGGACCAGATAGCGAATACTTCGGAGAAAATTATTTTGATGTAGCAATTGTTAATGCGCCAAATCGCAGGGTTTACAACAAGGCCGCGCTTGAGAAGGCTGTAGCGAAAGCGAAACGCCAGGTTGCAGAGTCAATACTTAAGGTTTCACCTAACCTGGCAAATTACTCGCCAGATGAATATGAAACACTTGCTAAAGCGATCGCAGACTTTCACGCGATCATTAAAGAAACATACCTTAACGATGAGGAGCAATAAAATGAGCAAACTTACACTTGATGAACTGATGGAAAAAATTGATGAAGTGGGCTTTAACAAGCTGATTGACTTCCACTTGACCGCATGTGAAATCACAGCGCAGGAATTTACCGATATGCTATCTGATGCGAGCGAGATTTACACAAGCATATGCGAAAGAGAAATCAAAGTCATTGAAATTGAAATGCCTGGAGATCCGGTATTCGCAAGGCTTGTGGCTGCATTCGATGAGGAGAATGTTGGACTCTGACCGGAAATAGCACTTTTTGTTAAAACGCCAGGTGCAAATCCTGGCATAATAGCCTCATCGAAACGAGATTGAGGAAAACAAAATGGCACGTCGCATCACCAAAGACCTTAAAGTCCTGAACAAAGAAAACGTAGTTAAAATCCTGGTTATCTGGGGCTACAACGAAGAAACAGCAAAGCAGAAGGTAGAGGCAGGTTATGACCTGGCTGTAAAAGCAATGCCAAACGACGACGCCAAAGGCATTGCAAACTATGTAGCTTTCTTTTAATTAGCAGGTGAATAAATGAAAACGAAATTAGTCCATAAATCAGAAATCAAGATCGGCGATACTGTGATTCACAACGGCGAGCTTAGAACGGTTGGCAAAGAGTCAATAAGCCACGATGAATTTATGGGAATGTTGTTGTTCGGTGACTCTTATCGGCTTGGTTATAAAATGGTTGAGCTTGTGGAAGAGGTAAAATTCTAAATAGCACTTTTTGTTAAAACTCAAAAACGATAACCAGGCATAATAAATCACATAGGGCGGCACGGCGTCGCCCAGTTAAACCAATCAGGAGAAAGTACCATGTTAAAACTTGCTGACATCAAATTCCCGATCACCTTCCAATCTCGCGGCGTTGGTCACTTCATGTTTTCCGACAAAAACACATGCACTAAGTTTAACGAATACGGAAAGCCTGATGTTTCAACAATGGAGATTGAGCACTTCATTGATGCGCACAATAAGCACTACAACTCAATCCATGACTACGGCTATGCAATGCCAGGCTACACATGCTTGCACTATAAGCCATACAAGGGCCAGGTGTTACCAGTGCGCTCACCGGAACGCGCAGAGATTCCGATGGTCGAGATGAAAACCTGCGACTATAAAAAATTGTGGTGCTTAAGTGTGGACAATATCAAGTATCCGATCACGTTCCATACGAATGGTAACTCAACGATTCGCTACACATCTCGCGACAATGGCGTTTATAGCGATGGTACGAAATCAGAGTTGAAAGTTGATTTCTTTGTTAATGGCCACAACAAATACAATCCGCACAACGAAGAAGATAAGGTGTACTACGTGGAAGATATTACAAAACACTTGTTTGGAGATGCGCCAATTGGCGGAGGTAAATCATATTTTGCGCAGGCGATAGATAACGCCGCTCGACGTATTGGTGAGCAGATTCACAGTCAAACAATCAAGGCGTCCGGTCTTGTTGCGCAAGATCTCGTAAGTCAGAGTGCTATTGAAGATATGCCAGTCGCAGCCACGCTAAAAGGCGTACAGCTTGATGATGGCGCATGGTATGAATTAACGGCTAAGCCAAAGACGATCGAGATTCATGATGACGTTGTTATTCTTCTGCTTCATTATGGCAGCGCGAAAAGCCGGACTGTTGCAGGAGAGATCAGCATCAAGCGCGGAACGATGGTTAAGTGGAAAGTTAAGGTGTAAATAGCACGAATTGTTAAAACTCAAATGTGGGGCCAGGTATAATGGCCTCACTTTCAACGAAGGAGATAAAACGATGTACGTTAACAAGAAAATGAAATGCGTTTCCGTTGGCTATGGTTGTGCTGGTATGTTCAAGCCTGGCGAAATCTATACGGCGCAAAAACTGAAATCATCAACCGGATCTTTTTACGTCAGCAACAGTAAAGGGCATCGCATGTTCCTGAACGGTGGTGAAGGCACTAAGGTTATGGCACACGCTATGGTAATTGCTGAATTTGAGGAGGTGAATGATGGATACAAATAAGCGCGTTAAACACAAGTTTATTGATAATCATGGCGATGCACTTGAGGTATATAAGTTTGGCGATCGCGTGTTTATTGATGGCACGTTTGAAGGTGGGCGCAGGCCGGATTTTAGATCGATACTCACCATTGACCAGGTGCGCAAGCTGGCGGATAAGTTAAATGATCTGGCAGATGAAATCGAATACAAGCAAATTCATTTTAATTGATAGGTTTGATAATGAAAAAATACGAATTTGAACTTTGGGGAAGCAAATACCATTTTTCCACGAGCAAGCCGATTGTTATCGTTGACCTGGACGGAACGTTATCAGACGGAACGCATCGCTTGCACCTGCTTCCTACGGAAGATTTGCACCTTACAGAAAGCTGGTCTGAGTTCAATAAGGCGGCTGTTGGCGATTCTCCGATTAAGAGCACGGTTGCAGTGGTTAACGGTTTGTGGATGTCAGGATTTGCAATCGTTATCCTGACCGGACGCAGCGACGAAGTGATGGCGGATACCTGCAAATGGCTTAACGAAAACGGCATCAAGTACGATGCGTTAATCATGCGCCGCAAGGAAGACAACCGCAAAGACACAATCATCAAAGAAGAAGTCTTGCGCGCTATCGGCCTGGAAAACATCGTGTGCGCTTTTGATGATTCTCAGAACGTGGTTAAGCACTTCCGCAGCCTGGGAATCACAACCTATCAGGTCACGGAATACGACAAGCCACACGCTCACCTGCAATCTCATGGCGTTGAAGCAATCAAGATCACTAAGCGCGCCATATTCGTTGGCAGCAAAGACAGCCTTGTCAATGCCAGCTTTACTAGAGGAATAGCCTATGACGTTGTTTCTTATCATGACAAGAGCTTTATAGTTCATGATGATTCTGGATGCGCATGGTCATTCGATCATAGTGACGGCGATTTTGTTAATGCGGAATAGCACTTTTTGCTAAAGCATTCCATCGGGCTTGCGGTATAGTAAGCCCATCGACAACAAACGAGGATTAAATCATGGTTAATAAAGTTGAGTTTTTCAAAGCTGTAGATAAGATTGACGGCGCGCCAAGTTTCTTTGCTATCCATTCCATTGACGGCGAAGACGTTGCATACAACGTGATTAGTCGAGACGGTATATCAAAACTTAGTGACCTGGTGGGTTATATTGTGGCAAACGGGAAATGTGCATGGCCCGATTCGCCACGAGAGCCGCGCCGCCGAGACATGCAAAATCCAGTTCTGCTTTACACGCTGGTAATTGAAGGAGTCAACAAATGATTTGGTTACTTGTATTTTTAGTGGTTTTCTTTTATATTTCAGGCTTATTCATCTTCCGCGCATTGGTTAAAGAGTGTGATTGCACGGATAAAGATCAGCCTCTTGTTCTGATGTTCTGGTTTGTGTGGTTTTGGGTGGCGCTTTACCAGATTGTACGGGATGAAAGCGGCTTTAAGTGGTGATTCTTACTATAGCGCATTCACGCAGTGCGCTATGTTGAGATAACAACATGAGATCATGAAGATGCGAAACTTCGAAAAAATCGTATCCAAAAAGAAGCGATACAGCTACCACGAGCACCAAGAGATGAATCAACGCTATCGCAATAAGCGCCAGCGCAAAGGTAAACATTCCGGTAAACATGGAGAAAATCAATATGAAACGCGACATTATCATTCTTAACGGACCGCCAGGAGTTGGCAAAGATACGCTTGCGGCATACTTAACGGGTCATCGTTACGCAGCGGTTAAAGCGTCATTTAAACAGCCTATATTCGATATTGCATTCTCCATGCTTGGCGTTTACCGATATGACGAGTTCATTGATCTGTATAACGACCGCGAGCAGAAAGAAAAGCCTCAAGCAATCTTGCAAGGCAAGTCTCCGCGACAATTCATGATCTGGATTAGTGAAGAAGTCATGAAGCCAGCTTTTGGCGAGCAATATTTTGGAAATCGCATGGTTGAGCAAGTACACGAGATGTGCAGGGATTTAGCTGTTGTAATTAGTGATGGCGGATTCCCTGAGGAAATCAAGCCGCTCGTTAAGGCAGGCCATGAAGTTCACATTTGCCGACTGCATCGCGAGGGATTCACGTTTGATGGCGATTCGCGAAACTATATTGACCTGAGCGGATACCATCACCGAGTCAAGCATTACGACTTCACAATGACTGATGGCGAGCCAGAAAAGACTGTTGACGAGATCATCAAAACGGTCCAGTGGAAACACATTAAGATCAAATAGCACGAATTGCTAAAAGCGGGGCGCAATGCCTCGCTATAATGCAAACACCAATCAACGAGAGGAAATCATCATGGTAGAGTTAAACGACATTGGCGTTGGAACAAAGTTTCGCGTAACCTGGGCAGATGAATATTGCGGAATTAGCAAGGGGCAGGTTGTTACGGTGGATAGTATTTATCGCGGATTCAGCAAAGACTTTCGCCGCCCACGCATCAAGAATGGCTATATCATTACTCGCCGTTTTGGATTTGATCATTATTGCGTAGTGTCAACTCAAGGCGCGTTGATTGAGCTTAAGCGAATAAGCGATCATCGCGGCTGTCATGTTAAGACAATGAAAACACCATTTCAGCGAGCGCGATACGATGCGCGACGGATGCGGCGACTTGCTCGAAATGCGATCAAGTTCAAAAAGCCTTGCAGTAATTTTTACAGAATGTACAAAAGGATTGCGCGAAATGCTGGGAAATAACAACAACGCAACCAATCCAAAGCCGCCATTTGATTTTCATGAAATCATGATTGTGTTATTCTTGATTCTATTAGTTGTTTATTCAGTGAGGGCCGCAATATGGTTTTTAATGCACTAAAACGAATCTTCAAACCTGAATACCGGATCGTTGCTTGCACAGAATGCAAGATTTATTATCTGCAACGCCGCCGCGTTATTAGTGGGGATTGGGAATATCTGACGGATGATGCTTTCGGCTTTTGGGCTATGGAGTTCAATAGTTACAGTGAGGCGCGTGAATACGCTAAAAAGTTGCACAAGTTCCGACCTTACAAGCTGCGTTTGCTGGTTGTCAAAAAATGCGATGTGTGGGATCACGAATGAAAAGAGTAATTATCACTTTTATTGCCCTTATCGCTGGTTGCCACATGGCTTATGGGTATAGCGGCATTGTTGAGTCAATCGGCGGATTGATTATCTTCATGGCTGGCGCATGTTACGGCTACGGCGATGGATTTAAAAATGGCAAGCGTTACATCCTGACTGGGAAGAAATAATGTTTAACCGCGCCGCTTCGGTGGCGCTAAAAGGAGGAAGTAAATGGCTAAAAGCTATCGTAAAATGTTGATTAACGCATTCGAAAAGGCAGCGCTTGAGCGTGGTTGGAATGACTCATTTCACACAGCAAACTGTATCCGCCGTTACGGATTCAAGAATTGCCGCTCCTGGGCGCGTCAAATGGCTTCATGGTATGATCTTGATGCGCATTACCTTGATATGGATTGCGCCCTGGTTGAAATGATTGAGCAGGCCGCACTAGAGGATCGACCATTAACGCAATCTGATTTTGACGATTTTGTGCGCGATGAAATCTATTACATGAGCTAATAGCACTTTTTGTTAAAACTTCCGCGAGGGCATTTGTTAAAGTGTCCTCATTGAAGCGAAAAAGAGGAAAGCGCAATGAAAATTCGAATTACCAACATTGAATCAATTAGCCCGTTTGATACTGACGAATTGAGCCTTGAGCAGTGCGGTATCGAGGTTGGCGATGTGTTCGAAGTTACCGGACAATATCGCGATGGAACTTTGAGCATTCAAGCGCCACGAGATACCGATGATGGTTGCATCAAGGCTGGCGATGAATTGAGCGTTAACGAAGGTGAATATGAGGTTGTAGAAGAATGATCACGATTAACCTTTCAGAAGAGCAAGCAAAGAAACTCCTGCATGCTGTAGGTTCTCGTGCACTTTGCGGATCAACTGATGAAATTATGATTGATCATGAGGTTGCAAGAGAGCTTTTTACTCAGCTTGAGCAAAAATTCTCACCACGTCCGACTGGCGCGGCAGAAACTGCAAAATGGCTTGCTGAGAATGGATACACGGCTTTAAAAGTTCATAACTGGAAGCGAAAGAATGAAAGCGTGGAGTCGGCATTTGCCAATTACGCACAATCAGTTGCAAAGCAGGTAACGGAGAAATATAAATGATTTTCATTCACTACTACAAGATCGGAACTAACGAAAACAAGCAGGAGCGCCGAGCAATTTGTGACACGCTGGAGGAGGCTAAAAAGCGTCAACAGGTTTTAGGTGGTTGTATACAGGGCTTTGAATGCGTGGAGAACATCGAACAAACCAACGATCTTGTTATCGACGAGGTGAGCCAATTGATTGACGATCTAATTAGCGAAGAATTGGGATCGCCTAGGAGCATGAATTTAACCACTGAGCAGTGGAACGAGTACAAGCACAACTCACTGGAAAACATCAAGCGCATCATGCGCGGAGAATTTAACGAAAATGAATATACATAGGAGCGCCTAAATCGCATTTTGACGAGGCATTTTTTGGTTAAGGTGATTAAATGGATAACTACATAAAACCGTCGCAGTGGTGCGCACAGAAGCAAGAGGAAGCATTAGAGCGCGGCGATACTGAAACAGCAATGCACTATTTCGAAATGTACAACTTGTGGAAGGGTAGAGGTCTGTAATGTTTGGAATGAACGAGGCACAATTCAACGCTGCAAAACGCCAGGCTAAGAAGTGCGGCGAGGCAATGAAGGCGGATGTTGAAAAGCGCGGGAAGTATGTTGATGAAGTTATGAAGGGCATTATTGCCGAACATTATCAGCCAGTTGCTCCAATGCTGACAATTACTCAATTTATATGGTTGTGTGGTTATCTTCGTGGGAGATGGGGAAACGCATTTGACCGCGAATGATTGACAACGATTTCCTGATTGGTTAGCATATTCAGCGTTTACATAAGAGCGGCATTAGTGCCGAACGGGTGGCGCGGTTGCCACGCAACAACGGCGATATGCAGGTTTTTACCGTAAGACGTATCGCCTTTTTTTATAGGTGAATATATGGAAAAGTACAAATTAACTTTCATGTTTAATAGCATGGTGATGAATCCCTTAAATGGTTACGCTTGCAATAGCTTTTCTGTTACCGTTAATGAGGATGAAATTGATGATGATGGGAAATCCATTCGAATTGGTGAATACTTGTACCCAGTGCACAATATCACTTGCATCAAACGCGAGATCGTAAAAGATGAAGTACAAAGTAAGGTTGACGATCAGGCGAATGGGGCGTAATTGCTCGTCATGTAGACAAAGTTTTGAATGTGAGGTTGAAGCGCGCGGAGAGCTTGAGGCGGCAGCAAGAGCAAAAGAGTTGTCCGGCGCTAATCAAGACACTCACCAGTTTTCAATAGATCTTGTAAGGAAAATATCATGAGTTCTGTAATTATTGGTTTGGTTGCTTTAATCATTGGTGTTCTAATCGGCTTTGTCGCTGTATCTTTCGTGGTGGCTGTTGGTGTTCGCTATAAGTCAAAAAAAGGTGAATTTGCTTTAGCGTTTTGGGATGAAGAGCAGAAAGTTTGGCAGGTTCGCGGTCACTATTTATCAATCGGTGGCAGGATTCACAGCACTATGAAAACAAATCCAGAAAAAGTAAAATACAAGTATTGAACAACTACCCGCCAAATGGCGGGTTTTTTATTGTCTGCAATTTGTCTATAATAAGTCTTTGTTATAAAGGAGGGCGCATTATGGCTAAAAACGTTGAGCCAGCAGTAAAGGCTTGCAATTTTAAAAAACTATATAATAAGCAATATGGCGATATAGCAAAAATGACAAAGGCGCACAAGTACACGCCGGAACAGGTATTTGATCTGGCTGTACGTTACTTTACGTGGGCGGAGGAAAACCATATACAGGCTGCGGAAACGGCATCCTTTCAGGGTGACGTATACGAAAGTAAGATTCACAAGCCGCGCGTGTTCACCTTAAATGGATTCCGCTTATTCGCTGGCCTTTCTGCTTCCGTACTTGAAAAATGGCGACGTGAGCCAGGATTCAGCGAGGTTATGGACTTTATCGACGGCGTTGTTTACGAGCAAAAATTCCAGCTTGCCGCAAACAATATTGTTAACGCCGGATTCATCGGTAAGGAGATCGGCATTGAAAAGCCAGCCACCGTTACCATTGAGAATAACACAAGCGCCAGCGTTGACGCTGTAACGGCGGAGGAAGTCAAAGAGGCGGTAATTGACATTCTGGAGAAGATATAATGCTGATTTGGGAAGACTTAACAGCGGCGCAAAAACGCGCCGTTAAGGAAATGAGCGAATATTCATTCGAAAAGATGATCCGCATTTGGTTTCAACTTCTCCAGGGGCAAAGGTTCTTAGGAAACTGGCATTTCAGTTACCTATGCAGCGAAGTTGAAAAAATCATCAAAGGCGAGTCACAGAATGTAATTTTCAACATAACGCCAGGCAGCGGTAAAACAGAGATATTCTCGATCCATATGTCACCTTATGCGTCATTGAAAAGTAAGAAGGTGAGAAATCTTAATTTGTCGTTTAGTGATGGCCTTGTACAGCAGAATAGCAACCGCATCAAAGAGATTATTGGTTCTCCAGAGTGGCAGGAGCTATGGCCTGGAAAGCTGGCAAAGGCGAGCGCAAAGGATTTGATTGTAACCGATGGCGGCAAGGTTAAATTACAAGTTAACTCGCGCTCTATCGGAGGTCAGGTTACTGGTCTGCGTGGCGGCTACATGGACGATGGTTTTACTGG
>OGXH01001118.1_pt1 | contig 19890 bp, 15 predicted proteins | sample 1576241 | NCBI WGS metagenome assembly OGXH01 (sample SAMEA3541529, study PRJEB24748) | human gut metagenome | biome: human gut; feature: human-associated habitat; material: faeces | place: China | collected 2012
ATCAGTACAATGTATATAAGAGCAGGGCTAAGAAAAATAATACACCAGCACAGGATGACTGATTATATGAGAAATTCAAGCATAATTATGTACCCAACCAAAGATGGCTTAACCAAGATAGAAACTACCTTTTATGAAGATACTGTATGGCTGTCCATAGACCAGATAGCAGAGCTGTTTCAATGTGACCGCAGTGTTATAGTAAAACATGTACGTAACATTTTCAAAGAGGGGGAATTAGATAAAAATTCAGTGTTGGCAAAATTTGCCTACACTGCCACAGATGGCAAAAAATATAATGTAGATTGCTATAACCTTGACGTCATTATCTCCGTAGGTTACCGAGTGAAATCCCATCGTGGTACACAGTTCCGTATCTGGACTATGGGAATATTAAAAGAATACATGAAAAAATGATTTGCATTAGACGATGACCGATTGAAGTTTTCCGTATCGTTGCTATTTCACTTCAAAAATTATTTTTCCTCCGCAAAAGGTAAAGCACATGCCACATGTTATAATTACTGATATTACAAAAGAAAGCACAAAGTTATATATACATCCAATACCTGTTAACGAAATAAAATACTGACACAATACAACAACCGGCAAATGAACAATGTAAAAGTAATAAGACAATCCTGAGCAATAACTGTACATCTCATTTGTATGATCTAAATACATTTTTCCTATACAAATCAGTGCCGGAATACCTGCAATAAAGGAAATATAATTACAAATCTCATTCATTATCTCATAATTTCCTATATACACATACAAAACAACATTCATGGATGAAGCGATAATAAAAACCGTAATAGTAAAGCCTTTGTATTTCATTAACTTCTCTCAGAAAAAGTATTCTGGAGAAAGGTTCTGGAAATCTATGCAACCAGCATTGATTATGATCCCCATGCTGAAAGCTCTGTTCTGTTCTTCAAACAGGTTCAAAACAAAATGCACTGGGCTGCCCACAAGCATACCGCCGCCGAAGTAATCTATGAGCGTGCCGATGCAGAAAAAGAAAATATGGGGCTTACCTTGATATTGCTGAGGTACACGCCATTAACAAAGAACCAATGCCTTTGTTTGTCAGCTCTGCTGTAACTCCTGCAGTACAGTTCGCCGATATATTTGTTGGTATCGTGAGACAGCGTCAAAAGGCGGGCAACTTGCCCGCCTTAAATCTTTAAATTATGCTTTGATTTTTCCAGAAAATATTTTACTTACTTTGTTTTTCATGAGTATGAATACAATTTTTACTTATTTCCGTATCTGCGAAAACTCTTATAAATAAAAGGCAGTAAGGCTATTGCCATCACTGTATACATTACCATTACAAGCGGAATTTGTCGAAATACACAATTCCCAATCTGATAAATAAGTGGGACTTTTACACTTGCCTGTACATTTGTCAAAATTGTTGGTATCAAATTGAAAAGCGTTGTATACCCAGAAAGTGCCCGTCCTATAAATGGCAATAAGCAATATAAAAAGAACGGAATGCAAACAGCGACACTAATTGTATGCATTTTAGCCGCTACTAACATAGACACTGAAGCCGCCAGCATACTGGCTATAAATCCACATACAACTGTCAATAAATAGTATTGTCCATATGACATAATGTAAATACTATATGCCTGATACATTTGATAAGGTGTATCCATACCACTGGTTCCCATAATTCCAAAACAAATCACACTAAGTAATATAATTCCCATACAATAAATCATAACTGTCGTAACTACTCCTGCCAGTATTTTTGTTTTAACAGCTTTTGTACGTCCATACTTTGTAGAGAAAAATACTGCATCTGCTTTTGTCTGAAAATCATCTGCAAATATTCCAGCACAAATAAAACCAACTATGATTGCCAGAATAATAGAATACGTTTCTACATACATAATCATAGTATCCCATGAACTATAGGATTCGTATTCTACTGGTAATTTTATTTCATTATATTTCTTTTCCAAGTATTTTTTCTGAACAGAAGTCTTTCCATATTCTTCTGCCATCTTTTCCATATTTTTATGATAAGTGTCATAGAACTCTTGCACATTTTCTTCTGTAATTTGATTCAGAACACTTTCATCATATTCTGAATCTGGTGTTAACACCGATATTATAAAACTCCTAATATCATCTATCGGTTGCAATGTCGTTCCGTAAATTGCATTTTCTTCTGAGGATTGTGTCACCGCATTTTTATTTTGTTCTATAACTTTTCCAAGTTCATCTTCTGTCAATGTACCTTTCCATGCTCGTCTGTTATCTGTAAGTTTTCTTGTTGCCATAATTCCAGTACTAGCATTTCCATTCTCATCCACATAGCGATTACTTGTAACTGCAAATCCGCTAAAAATGACAGCAAGTATCAATGCCAATCCGATTGCAAATACATTAATTTTCTTTGAAAAAATTCGTTTTAATTCTAATTTAAGCATCTTGTTTTTCCTCCGATTTTTCTCCAAAATAAAATAGAAATGCATCTTCCAGATTTTTTTCTACAGCCACAGCATCTTCTGTTGGCTTTTCTATTGAAATAATTCTAAGCTCTGCTCCGGTTTTTGTTGTTTTTATATTTCCAACCAAATATTCATTCATATATTTGTCTATCATACTTCTCGAAACATTACATTGCCATACCTTTTCTTTCATAGAAGATACTAATTCTTCCGCGGTACCTGCATAAAAAAGTTCTCCATCTTTCATTAACATAATATTATTCGCAATGTACTCAATATCCGATACAATATGTGTAGACAAGAGCACCAAACGTTCTTCCGACAATTCACTAATTAAATTACGAAAACGTATTCTTTCATTCGGGTCTAATCCAGCGGTAGGTTCGTCCAGGACAAGAATTTGCGGATCGTTTAACATCGCCTGTGCTATTCCTACACGTCTAACCATTCCTCCAGACAAATTCTTCATTTTTCTTTTACTGAATTTTTCCATTCCTACTTGATTTAATAATTGCTTCACTTTTTTTCTGGCAAACGGTATTTTTAACCCTTTTATAGAAGAAATGTACATCATGTAATCATATACGGTCAAATCTGGATAATATCCAAAATCCTGTGGTAAATATCCCAGAACTTCTCGGTATTCACCTCCTAGTTTCCATATATCTTTACCATTCCATAATATTTGTCCTTCTGATGGTTGAACAATCGTACAAAGCATACGCATTAATGTGGTCTTTCCTGCTCCATTTACTCCAAGCAGTCCATAAATTCCTTTTTCCATAACACAATTCACTTTATTAACAGCATTTACTTCTCCGTATTGTTTTGTTACATTTTTAAATTCTAATTTCATACGTGTAATCCTCCAAAATTTTTTCATCAAATACCAATGACTTCTGAACACAAAAAATAAAATATACAAAAGTCAATATCAGCATAGCCACCCATACCGGAGTTACAATTTTCTGATAAATAACATCATTTGCAACAATCATCATCCATAAACCAACCCATACCAGACAAGAAAGCACTGCTATATATTCTGATTTTTCCCATCTGCTGTACAATACACGAAAACATATACAACATGAAACATTTACCGGAAGCAAAAAATTAACCACCAAATCACTTAACGAGAGTATTGTTGTTTGATATGTAATTGCCAAAAACACCATAACGATCACCAGATCCACTACTCCAAACATTAACATTCTTGCTGTACAAATCTGACGCAGTGTGTAATAAGACGCCTGCTCAATCTCAATCGCACCATTTCTTCTGTTTTTCCAAATTTCCGGGACAATCAGAACCACAAATATTGTGGCAGATATTCCCATAATCCTCATCATATCTTTTATGTCTGACGTATAATTACTCAACCATATCCATAGACACATAAGAATACAACCTTGTAAAATCCACCATCTTTTTTTTATGAATTTTGTCTGCTCATACAAAAATTCAAAATAAGATGTTCTATGCGATTGTTTCGATAAAATTGACTCTGACAAAATATTCTGACATGCTTTTACTGTTATGTTTTCTGCTTCAGCCCTTACATACTTTTCTTCAATCTCCTCTTTATATTCCTTTATTTGTTGCTTATAATTCTTCATCTTTTTTCACCTCCAACTCTTTCATTAAAAGTTCTTTTGCTCTTCCGATTCGATATTTTACAAGAGAAAGTTTGATATGAAGTAATTCTGCAATTTCTCTTTGCTTCAATTCCTGAAAAAAATATAAAACTGCCGTTTCTCTAATTTCTTCCGGTAACTTTCTCACTGCCTGTTCAATAGTTAATCGGACTCCTAGCTCTTCTACATGATTTTTACTACAGTCCTCTGATTTTAGCAGTTCCTCTGATGGAATATCTTTTTTCTTTTTGTAATAATTTTTAACGGTATTTCCGGCAATTGTATAAAGATAATTCTTAACTTTTCCATATTCTTTATATCTATATAAATTGGAAAAGAAACGTGTAAATACTTCTTGTGTCAAATCCTCTGCCTCATATGGATCATTGATATGTAGCAAACAATATTGATATATACTTGAGTAATATTTTTTGACCAGTTTTTCACACGCATCTTCATCTCCTGCTCTTGCTAGATGTACTAACAAAGAATCAGTTTTGTATTCCATTCGCAAATTTGCCTCCCTCTGTTTTCTAAATAATATAACAATCCTACTATTAAAAAAGTTAGGATTCTTTTGTTTTTATTTATATTTTTCTAAAAAGGCGCATGGATTCATCAAATCCATACGCCTAATTTACATATTGTTATTATTCTTTCCGAATCCTTTCAACAATGCTTTCCCGACTCATCTTTTCAAACTGATACTTTGGTATCACATACGCAATCCCAACCAAAATTGGAATCATAAGCACACTTAACACAACCTCTTCTGCATCATTCCATATTTCCCATGAAGAATGTTGTAAATTAGTACTATCCACAACGATAACAGGTAATTTAATTATTCGTATTTTTTCCCGATAATGTAAATCGAAACTACCATACCACCTAATATCATAATTAAGAAAATTTTATTCAAAAGATCCCATAAAGCTATATTGAAACAATTGATTATTATAATACCTGCAAGAGGATATAGAACAACCGTTGCAAGTGTCCATATTTTTAAAGTTGTGCAGATGTATATCCAATTTCCATTGTTAAAAGATAAACCAACTAGATGTATTCTAAAAATTCCTTGTGAAACATAATTTATCTTGTTGGCATCATAATATGTTGGTAATATGTCTTTTGCAAAGAAACAAAACCATGCACCAAATAAAAGCATTCCCCCGGTAACTAGCAATATATCCCTTTTCATCTCAGCTAATGAACTTCCAGATACAACTAACATAATAATTTCTGTAATAGATATAAAAAAACATAACAAATATGCTAATATCCAGTTTTTTCTATGCTGGTGAATAGAATCCCTAACAGCCATATCGAGAGAGCCTACTACCAATTCCTCGATTTCTTTTTTATCAATATTTTTCTGTGTATCTATTTTTTCTCCACGTAACAATTCTGTAACGGTAACATCTAATATATCAGCTATTGGTATGAGTAATACGACATTGGGCATACTAAGACCACGTTCCCATTTGCTAACTGTTTTATCTGATACATATAATTTTTCAGCCAAATCCTTTTGAGTTAAATTCTTTTCCTTTCTTAATTCGGTTACAAATAAACCAAATTTTTCATTACTAATCTGATACATATATCCACCTCCTGCACACATATTATAATGAGAGTGTGCATAAATCAATCGACCAGCAGTAGAATTGCAGAATATTAGCACATAATTCATCAAATAATCTCCCCATCATGAGCTCGACCGTGCTATCCGCTGTGGAAATAATACCGGTGTTTCTATCTACGATGATAGAGGCATTCTCTTCATGTAAAATGCAAAAATTGTCAAATTTTAATAGTTTCTGCATTTCAGTGCATAAACTTGAATAAGATTATAACATTCCATGATTTTGAAATAAGAGAAACCAAAAGTGTGTTAGGTGGCACACGCAAGCAAGCATTTGATAAAACCGGCGAACACTATGAACTCCGAGAGGTTTTCGATGCTTACATGCGTTTTGGTGGAATGCCGGGAATTGCTGATGCTGGCCTGGACCAAGAAAAGGCTCTGGGCTACTTGAGGGTATCTACTCAACTGTTATTATGAGAGATATTCTCGAACGCGAAAATCGCAGAGGTCAAAAGAGAATCACTGACCCTGTGCTTTAAAAAAATCGTGATAGCGGACATGCAATAGAAAATGTTGTTTACTTTGAACTACTACGTAGAGGCTATGACCAGCGAAGATGTTCGCAAGCGAGAATTAGCACCACTCTAGAAAATCAGCGATAACTACGAAAAAATAATTCTATCCTTAAATACCGGAATGGATTCTTCCTATGATGGTATTAAATCCATCAACTTGATTGATTGGTTGATTTCAGAATAAAAAAGAAATTTTTAAGAAAGCATCTCTTCAGAGGTGCTTTTCTTATACCCATTTTTAAAAGGAAGTGATGACCTATGGGATTCTTTCTGAATCTATTGCTGGTCTGCCAGTCCATGTATATCAATACACCGGTACCAGTGGCAAGGAAAAAACTATCAAACATCCGCTGTATCGACTGATTTACAATGAACCAAATCCGGAAAAGCTAACATCTAATCCACAGCCTAAACCCTACCGCAATTTTCCGGCCATCCACTTTTTCTCCAATCAGACCAAAAAGTAGATATGTTTCCATATAATAAAACCGAGCTTTCCGCAAGGCTTCTCTGATGATACCAACCTTACAAAAAGCTCGGAAATACGCTACTTTTCAGTACTTGATTTTATTTTCTTGACAGCAAACAGACCGTCTCGACATACTCATCATTGTCCAAACTCGTATTTTTACCAACTTCTAAAAATCTCTTTTATGAAAATTAATTCTTACTGTTTTTCTTTACTGTACTGTGAATATTTTTAATGCTTTCCAAATATTCTTCTTCAACCGGCGATAAATTCTGCACCTGATATTTCCGATATTCTTCTGTTGCTTTTTCAATTGCCTGTGCATGACTAATCGTTCCGGCTCCTTGCAACACTTTTTCATCTGTAGTTTTCAAAACATTATCAAGGTGTTCCACATAATCTTCCATATGCATGGGATTGTGACGCATAGCTTGAATCTCCGCAAAATCAAAATATCCCGATACAATATTATTTAGGATCTTTATCTCTTCATCATTGAGATATTTTTTGGCAATACTGATATCTTTCAATACAGGAAAATCACCAGAAAAACTTTTTAATCCCATAAAAGGCTGACTGGCGTCCGCACGCTCGTATATAACTTCTGCTGCTGTATGTCCATGTGCTGCATAGTGTAATTTATTTTGTACCATTTTGAAAAATGCAATGGATTCACTACTCTTGGGATCATAATCAACACTTGTTGCATAAAGGTCAAGTACCTGTCGGTACATCACTTTTTCAGATGAGCGAATATCCCGAATACGGTCTAATAACTCTTTCCAATAATTACCCCCACCCAGATTTTTTAGCCGTTCATCATCCATTGTAAAGCCTTTTATCATGTACTCTTTTAATCGTTCAGCAGCCCACCGACGGAAATTTGTAGCAATCTTGGATTTCACTCTATATCCAAGAGAAATAATCATATCAAGATTATAATGAATTGTATTATAGTTTTTTCCATCAGCTGCAGTTGTTCGGAATTTCCGAACAACTGACTCTTCATCCAATTCTTCCTCTTCAAAAATATGCTTGATATGCTCGCTGATATTAGATTTACTTGTCTGATACAACTCACATAATTGTGCCTGTGTAAGCCAAACAGTCTCGTCTTCAAATTTAACGTCAATTTTTGTATATCCATCTTCCGTTTGATATATGATGATTTCACTCCCAATAATATTAGGATTGTCTCTTTGATCCTCCATCTTTTCCCCCTCCCTTTACCGTTCCATTAAATTCCCGATAACCTCTCTCTTAATTAAACATCTATCTTCACCTCTGTAGCAAATAGTTTCTTATTCCCTTCTCTTGGAATAAAAGATATTTTTTTACCCTTTTGAATCACTTCTATTGCACTCTCTGTCTTAGAATAAATACTTTCGGTAATGGAATATTCTTTTCCATCAGCACCAACTACATAGGCATAAAAACTTTCTGTTCCCTTTCCAACATATTTGACCGTTCCTGTAATGCGTCTAAAATCCGCATCAATAATGAGTGTCCGTGTCTCGTCATCCTGCATGCGCAACTCATTCTTGTGTGCATGATCATCCACAAGATACTGATTTTTATATTCTCTGATAATCCGATCTGTATCTGTTGCAACATCACATCCAAGCCCAAGATACAATTTCCTATCACTAATAATATAAAACTCCTCTTTGGCCCTCGTCGCCGCAACATTCATTATGTTCGCTTCGGTTACTGCCCAGCGTGCCGCCCCGCTGCTCTGCCTGTCGGCACCGAGTACAAAAAATACGATTGGAGCCTCTTTCCCCTGAAACGTATGGACAGTTCCGACATTTGTCGGTTTTCCCTGTTCATCATATCGGGTAAAGTGAATTTTCCGTAATTTCTGAGAAAGCTGATATGCCACATTGGAAAACGGTGTAATTACATAAACCACATCTTTTTCTTTTTTATCTAAGATTTTCGGATTTTTATCTATCATCTCCTTGAGCTTATGCAAAAGGAATTCTCCCTGTTCCTCGACATATTTATTGTTCGCCGTTCCACCAACATCAAACCAGTCTGTTTTTCCGTACTTTTCCATTCCCTGCACCATAAATCCGTCATAGGAAATCATGTTCGAAATTGTAAACATCGGATACCGACATCTTCTATGCACCCATAGCGGAATTCCAACCCATGAATCCTCCGCCTTGTCCTGTTTTCGATAAAACCCGTATTGACTTGCCGCATCTGCTAAAATCTGTGCGGATGCAGATGCAGATAAATATTTTTCTGTCACTCCAAAATGCTCCCCCAACATATATAGGGTATTAGAATCCAACGTAAGAACCGGTTTAATCTGCAACGGATCACCGACCACCATTACATGCCTGCTGCGATAGATTGCACCGACAGCCGCCTGTGGCAGCGCCTGTCCTGCTTCATCGATAAAAAGATGCCCCAGTGTCTCAGCTCCAAGATTTTTGCACATACGCGAAAAACTGGCAAACGTAGAACTAATCACCGGAATTGTCATATTGATCCAGTTCCATGCCGCCTCAATCACATGCTTTCGATCCAAATACTTCTCCTGCTGATCCCAGACGATAATGGCCGCCTTTACATTTTTTCTGTTCTCATAAAGAAATTGTTTTCGAACACGTAATGCCATAACAAACAATTTTGACTGTGCGACACGATACGCTTCGTCAAACCACGGGTTTGATATCTGTAAATCTTCATACTCCTGATTCATATTCAGCGGTTCTGTCTTACTGTCGTTTTTTATATTTTCATATTCGCGGACTCTTTTCTCCAAATTTGAAATTTTACCTGTTGCCACCGTCTTCCAACTGTTAAACTCCTGCTTAAGCTTCTCCTGTTTTTCATTACTTTTACTCAGCCTTGTTTGCCGCAAATGAATATTTTCATTAATTTTTTTCTCCTGTTCCCTGCATTCTATATCTTCATCATTTAATTTTACTAACTGATCCGTAATCTCATTTAATCTGCTCCTATATTCCTCTTTCTTTTTCTTTCCCGCAAAGAAGCAAGGACGTTGCTCCTTGTGTACTTGAAGGCACTGGTTCATACTGTCCATATTTTTTCGGACAGCTTCTGCCCTGTTTTGTACCTCTTTCAAACTGAGATGTAACTGTTCCAACTGCTGCCCGCATTCCTGTTTATTTTCTGCAAGCTTCTTAAGTTCTACGCACAATTCATGCTCTTTCTTCTCTAATTTTTCTTGATAGCTGCCACGAACCTGTTCCATCTTTTGAGTATATTCCTGATACATCCGAACGCTATCTGCAAATTCCTGCCTTTTTGTTCGAATCGCTTTTACTTCCTCATAATGACTCAGAAATTGTTTATATATACCTTGATTCGGCAGATAATCTTCTTCCAAATATTTGTGGATATGCTTCATATTCGTGAGGATATTGCTCATATTATTCGCTTTTCCACCTTCAAGTGAAAATACTCCCCAAAACTTTTCTTCTCCCGGAACAGATTCTTTTACCAGTTCCTCTCTTTTCTTCCCGTTCTCATCTTCCAGCCACTCTACCGACACCTTCGCATTCGATATCTCACAAAAATAGTCCGCTTCTTTCAGTTCATTGATTAGAAAATTGTCAATCTCCTTACTCAACGGAAGTTCGTTCACAATATTTTGAACCGCACCATTATTCGAACTTGCAACCACGATATTATTTTCGATAATATGTTCCGGGATCTCTCCAATCGATGCATGATTAAAATAAATTGTTTTCTCTGTTCCTTTGATAAAATGGTCCGAAAGTTTCGCAATACTATACGCCTGCTGTACCACTAACTGCGCAAATATGTCCTTCAAAAGCGTCGTTTTTCCGGTTCCAGGCGGACCGTTGACACTTCTCATCTGATTGTTGTCAAAGCCGATGGATAAGTTTACCGCAACTTGCTGCATCAGAGAAAGCGCATATGTCGTATTGCTTGGAAACCTTCCCAAGGGATAATTCTTCGGCTGCAGAATTTGTTCAAACAGATGCGGATGAAAATTCACTGAATCTTTTTTGCTGTCAAGGTTCATGCGTTCCTTTTTATTTCCATACAAATAAGCATTCAAATTAACCGTTTCGATTTTTTTTGCTTTTTCCAGATCATCGATGAAAAAAGAATGCAGATTCGTCGCTTCAGTCTCGATATTTCCCAAAATCTTCATCCGGCAATTTATTATATCAACCTCATGTCGCAGGAGTTCCTTTTGCATCGCAGCATTAAACTTCGCCGAATCCCCTGCTGTCTCATCAAAATCCTGAGCAAGCTGATTTTTAAAATCTTTCTCAAATTCCCGAAACTCTTTCTCATAGGGAACTTTTTTGAATTTCCGTATGTAAGCACTTTCTGTAAAGAATGTCATATCCTCCAGAAAATTAAGATTCTTATCGAAATACAGCGCAAAACTGAACTTGTCTCCGAAACGAATATCCTCATCCGTCGCTTCCAAACCATACTCTGCATGAAGTATGTCCACAACTTCCTGAAATTTAAAAATATCAAAATAGACAACGACTCCTCCTTTTTGCCGTCGATTCCATTTCTTTTTCTCAATTTTATGCAGAAACAGAGAATAGAAATCCTGTTCCTGCAAATCATTCAGAGTGAGAATAGCCTTATCATTCAAACCGATGTCTCCCTCCGATAAATGTTCCACCATTATCCATGATTCTAAAATCTTATTTTTTTCTATCATTTATGAACAAAACTCCTTCGTATCTGTTTGAACTCTCTATCTATCTTCCGATACGTATTCACGTTTCTTCAAATGTAAAATTATGTCCCACTAACCAAAACTAACAAAGGGACTTAAAGAACCAAGTCAAAGAAAAAGGATTCTCCTATTTCTACGATATCGTCATATCATCCGAAAATGTTCCAGTGCCTCCCTTATAGCCGCTTCTTTCCCTGGCGGACACTTCGGCTGTCTAGAGTTTTCCAATTTTGACAGGTTATAATTTGCCCTCTCAATAATGCCGCATTTCTGCTTCACCTGTGCGATATACAAGTTGCTAACTTTCAATCCGCTTTGCTTTAGAAACATAATCCTTGACTTCCTCATAGGTCGCTTTACTCTCCGCCGCCATCAAATCAAGCTCATCCATCTCTAATTCCACATTGATATGCTTCAACTTATTTGATTTAAGTTTGGAAAGCAACACGATACTTTCCACATGCACACTCTGTGGGAACTGATCCACCCCTCTGCACACCGTAATCTCATACCCATTCGCACACAGATACTTCAGATCTCTCGCCAATGTCGCACTGTCACAGCTTACATACACAACCTTCTCCGGCTGCATCTTCACGATCGTCTCCAGCAGTGTCTCGTCACAACCCTTTCTCGGTGGATCCACTACGATCACGTCTGCATGAGCTGTCTCACCATTATGCTCTCGCTCATACTCTGCATAATATTCCGGCAGAACTTCTTCTGCCTTCCCGACGAAAAATTCTGCATTATCAATCGCATTAATCTTTGCATTTTCTTTGGCATCATCGATTGCCTGCGGCACAATCTCAACTCCGTAAACCTGTTTTGCCTTCTGAGCAAGGAAGAGGGAAATCGTTCCGATTCCGCAGTACAGATCCCACACGGTTTCATCACCTTTGAGGTCTGCATACTCAAGTGCAAGTCCGTATAGTTTCTCTGTTTGTACCGGATTTACCTGATAGAATGATAATGGGGAAATCTGATATTTTACATTTCCGATATAATCTGTAATATATCCCTGTCCCCAGAGAATTTCATAGGAATCTCCCATAATCACATTATCTCTTCGTGTATTCGGACTGATCGTGATACTTGTCATGCCCTCAATCTGAATAAGCTTTTCAATCAGACGCTCTGCTTTCGGAAGTTTCTTCCCGTTGATCACAAGACAGACCATAATTTCTTTTGTCTTGAATCCATAGCGGATCAATGCATGCCGGATCAGACCTTTCCCAGTCTTCTCGTCATACGATTTGATCTTGTTTTCACGCATATATTGTAAAATAATCTCGAGAATCTCTTTGTTCTGCTCTACGCCAAGAGCGCAATCTGTGTTTGCAATAATATCATGTGTTCTTCCGGCATAGAATCCCGTGATCGGATTGCCTTCTTTGTCCGTTCCGAACGGGAACTGTGCTTTATTACGATAACCAAACGGATGCTCCATTCCAACAACCGGCTGCATCACTGTATCGATCTGGTCTTTTGTGAACCCACCGATTCGTTCCAGATTGCCACGAATCTTCTGGTCCTTAAACACAAGCTGACGATCATAAGACATTTCCTGAATCTGGCAGCCTCCGCATCTTCTGGCAAATGCACACTTTGGTTCTACGCGATATTCTGACGGTGTGATGACTTTCATTAATCTGGCATAGCCATAATTCTTCTTTGCCTTCATGACTTTCGCTTCAACCACATCACCGATCACTGCGTCTTTGATAAAGAGCGTGTAACCATCCACATGGCCAATTCCTTCCCCGCTCACTCCGATATCTGTTATTTCAACTGTTACAATATCATTCTTATTCATACTTTTCTCTCTTCTATTTTACTCTTAATTATACAAATAGCCACTGCTCACATAGAATCTGCAAACAGTGACACTTGTTATTCTCATTGTTAAATTTAATCCTCAGATGCTCTTCTTAAGTTAGACTCGAACAGACGATTATATCCAAGCCAGTCTGTTCCTGTTTTTCCTTTGAACAGCTCTGTCAATGTCTGAAGCTTTGCATCTGTTGAATCTGCCATGTTCAGTGCAACTGCCTCTGCCAGTGCAGGCTTCTTTGGAGAACCGTATTCCAGTTCACCGTGATGTGCCACGATACAATGCTTTAGCTCATGTGCAAGCTTCTCCGGAAATCCTGGAATGGAACGGATTGCATCATTGATCATCTCAACACCGATCACGATATGTCCGATCAGCTGTCCCTCATCTGTATAATCATTGTCCGGAAAATCAGAAAGTTCTTTCACTTTTCCAATATCATGAAGAATTGCAGAGCTAAGGAGCAGATCTCTGTTCAAAATAGAGTAGCTTGTTGCAAAATAATCACACATACGAGTTACACTGAGTGTATGTTCAAGCAATCCCCCGGAAAATCCGTGATGTACTGTCTTCGCTGCGGAATGTGCCTTGAATTTTTTGATAAATGCTTCATCTTTTATATAGTAGAATTCCAACACCTGTCTTAAATATTTGTTAGAGATCTGACGAATATAAGCTGTCAGCTCCTCGTACATTCCATCAACACTTTTCTCTGTTGTCGGCATATAATCTGCCGGATTGTATTCTCCCTCTTCCGCCTTTCTGATCTGACGGATGTTCAACTGAAGATTTCCGTTATAATTGATCACATCTCCAAAAACTTCAATAAAGTCCTTCTCATCATAATCTGCGATTCCCTGGGAGTTCGGATCCCATACTTTTCCATCTAATGTTCCTGTCTTATCCTGAAGAATCAGATTATCATACGGCTTTCCATTTCTTGTCTCTGCGGAACGCTTTCCTTTACAAAGATATACATTCCTGATTGTTTCTCCCTCGCATAATCCATCTATAAATCTCATTTTCTGCCTCTTTCACTTATTATTCTTTACTTTCAATCATAACATCAAATTTAATATCTACATATCCTTCAGATCCTCGGCGTTTCCCTTCCACTTTGATCTGATCTCCTGCTTTCAGCGTCAACATCAGTTTACGGTAAGCACTCATGCTTACAATTTTCTCTCCATTCACAGAACAGATCACATCTCCACTCTGTATGCCCGCTGCCATTGCAGGTGAATCTGCTGCCACGTCAATCACATAGATTCCTGACGGCATGCCCTCTTCTTTCTGAATTCCACTTGTCACTGCTGTTCCTGACACACCGATATATGGTACACTTGCACCGTTCGCTAACAGCTGGATAACCAACTTCAGATCTGAGATCGCATAAGCATTTGCGGTACGTACTCCCCGGTCTTTCCAAATATCAGAAGAAATCATTCCGATCACTTCTCCATCCAGATTGAATAAAATACCCGTTCCTTCGGATGCACTGCTCATATCGGTCGCAATCACGCTATACTCTCCGTCGCGTCCGATTTCTTTATAGTTTGACGAACTGACAATTCCGTATCCGCTTCCTCCGGCATAACCGAAAATATTTCCCAGTGCGAATATAACATCACCCTGTTCTGTCAGATTCGAATTGCCAAGTGATGCTACACTTGAAGCACTCCATGTGGCATCTGAAAGGCTTTTTTTATCTACCGCAAATATTGCAAATCCACTATTTTTATCCTTTTTTTTCAGGCTTGCCTTATATTCTGATTTATCTGAAAATGTAACGCACCACTCTTTTGCATCTTCGCAGATCGAAGCATAGGACAAAATCAGTATCTCCGGTCCGTTATCCGCAACGATCACACCAGATACGCTCTCATCAATTCCGGTCGCTTCTGCATTCCAGTTCTCCTGTTCTGCTCCTTTCGTAACAGATACCACACTCTTCTTCGCTGTCAGTGCTTTCTCATATGCTTTGGACATCATCTGTACATAACTGATCTCCTGCTGATTCTGCGCGTCATTCTGCTCTGTCGTGTCGCCACCTTCTGCTAAATCTTCCTCTGATTGATTGTCCTCCTGGATTGTCACAACTTGTGTCTTTTCAGGAAATAAATGCTGTGCAAGCGGGCGCAATGCAAAGAATCCCAGGCATGCAGAGCCTCCTAAAACCAGTCCGCATATTGCAATCCGGATGAGCTGTTTCATTCCTTGCTGTCTGCTGATCTTCTTTGGTTTTATCGTCTCTTCGAGAAATGCAAAAGATTCCTTTTTTTCTGACTGTTCTAAATTTTTCCCGTCAGGACCCTCTTCCGGAACCTGACCATTACTTTTCTTTTCTGACATTGACATGAACCTCATTTGTGACTGTTCACTTCCGTGTCAACTACAAAATCAACCGACACGGACATTTCCATTACTTAGTATAACTGATTCATATAGATTGTTCAATATCTATAAAAGCCTTTTATTTAATGAAATAATAAGGTACAATAAGACTCGGAAATAGTTATTGTTCACATGTATTGTGAACAGCTACATGATTAAAAAATTAGTATTAAGTTGAAATGACAGAGGAACATAAATGAATCAAAAAACATTATTTAAACTGGAATATGATAAGATCATTGCTCTTCTTGAAAAGGAAGCGACATCTTTCCGTGGAGGACAGCTCTGCCGTCGTTTGAAGCCAATGACCGACCTGCATAAGATCAACACTTATCAGGAACAGACTGCTGCCGCTTATACACGAATCGTGCAAAAGGGACGTATCTCGTTTGGTGACGCTGCACCGGTTGAAGAGTCCATGAAACGTCTGGAGATTGGCGGCTCACTCAGCAGCACAGAACTTCTCCGTATTTCCCGCCTGCTTGTAAATGCAGCCAGGGTTAAGGCCTACGGAAGACATGATACACAAGAGGACGCTTGTGACTGCCTGGATGAATATTTCAACCTGCTTGAACCACTGACACCACTTTCAAATGAAATCGACCGCTGTATTATCGGCGAAGATGAATACAGTGATGATGCCAGTTCCACACTGAAGCAGATTCGTCGAAGCATTAATAACATCAATGACAAAGTACACGCCACTTTAACTACACTGGTCAACGGTTCCCTTCGCACTTATCTGCAGGATGCAATCATTACCATGCGTGGAGACCGCTATTGTGTACCTGTCAAAGCGGAATATCGTGGACAGGTACAGGGACTCATTCACGATCAGTCTTCAACAGGTTCTACTCTTTTTATTGAACCTATGGCAATCGTAAAACTGAACAATGACTTAAAAGAACTTTATGCAAAGGAACAGGAAGAGATTCAGGTGATTCTTGCAAATCTAAGTGAAGAAGCCGCACAATATATCGAGGAAATCCGTGTGGATTACCGTTCTCTGACGGATCTTGACTTCATTTTTGCACGAGGTGCTCTGGCAATATCCATGCGCGCCAGCCGGCCGCTTCTGAATGAAGAGGGACGCATCCGTATCCGTGAGGGACGTCACCCACTGCTCGATCCGAAAAAAGTTGTTCCGATCACCGTGACACTTGGGGAAGACTTCACACTGCTGATCATCACAGGACCAAATACCGGCGGTAAAACTGTTTCTTTGAAAACGGTCGGCTTATTCTGTCTGATGGGACAGTCCGGACTTCACATTCCTGCCGGAGACCGCAGTGAACTGGCTGTATTCCATCAGATTTATGCAGATATCGGAGATGAACAGAGTATTGAGCAGAGCCTTAGTACATTCTCTTCTCATATGACCAATATTGTCTCTTTCCTTAAGAAAGTAGATGAACGTTCGCTGGTTCTCTTTGATGAACTTGGAGCCGGTACAGATCCGACGGAAGGTGCCGCACTTGCAATTTCTATTCTGTCCCATCTTCACCAGAGAGGTATCCGTACAATGGCTACCACACACTACAGCGAGTTAAAAGTCTATGCACTTTCCACTCCGGGTGTGGAGAATGCCTGTTGTGAATTCGATGTAGAAAGTCTTCGTCCGACTTACCGTCTGCTGATCGGTATTCCTGGTAAAAGTAATGCATTTGCGATCTCCGGGAAGTTAGGTCTGCCGGATTATATTATTGAAGATGCAAAGAAACGGCTCAGTGAACAGGACGTTTCCTTTGAAGATCTTCTCACTGATCTTGAGACAAGCAAACGGACGATTGAAAAGGAACAGGAAGAAATCGCACGATTGAAGAAAGAAGCGGAAGACCTGAAAGCCCAGGCGAAACAGCGCCAGGAGAAATTAGATGATCAGCGCGACCGCATTTTACGCGAGGCAAATGAAAAAGCAAACGCCATTCTGCGTGAAGCAAAAGAAGTTGCCGACAAGACGATCAAGGATTTCCGTAAATTCGGCAAGGAAAACATTTCTGCTGCAGAGATGGAAAAGGAACGTGAGAAGCTGCGTAAGAAGATCAAAGATACAGCATCTGCGTCTGCAATGAAAGCACAGAAACCAAAGAAAGAGCATAAAGCATCTGACTTCAAGCTCGGAGAATCCGTTAAAGTTCTCAGCATGAACCTGACAGGAACCGTAAGCTCTCTACCTGATGCCAAAGGGAATCTTACCGTACGTATGGGAATCCTCAGCTCCCAGGTCAACATCTCTGATCTGGAGATTATCGAGGAAGTCTCTCCGTATGCACCGAAGAAAATGAACCGTACTTCAAAAGGCAAAATTAAAATGGGAAAATCTCTTTCTGTCCGACCTGAGATCAATCTGCTCGGACGTACTGTTGATGAAGCCGTTGCTGAGCTGGATAAATACCTGGATGACGCAATCCTCGCTCACCTGAATACTGTCCGTGTAGTTCACGGAAAGGGAACCGGAGCACTCAGAAAGGGAATTCATGAATATCTGCGTCGTCAGAAACATGTAAAATCCTATCACCTTGCCGAATTCGGTGAAGGTGACGCTGGTGTAACAATTGTAGAACTTGGCTAATTATTTTAAACAGTTATCAACTACCTTATCATGGTTAATGGGGGAAAAAAGAATGTTTGGAAAACAGAAAATCCTAATCGTAGATGATGATGAGAATATCGCTGAACTGATTTCTCTTTATCTCACAAAAGAATGTTTTGATACAAAATTAGTATATGATGGAGAAGATGCGCTTGCAGCTTTTAACAGCTATCAGCCAAATCTGATCCTTCTTGATCTGATGCTTCCAGGAATTGACGGGTATCAGGTTTGTCGTGAGATTCGTTCCAAAGCTGCCACACCGATTATCATGCTTTCGGCAAAAAGTGAAGTATTTGACAAAGTTCTCGGACTGGAACTCGGAGCAGATGATTATATCATGAAGCCATTTGACCCTAAGGAAATGGTGGCCCGCGTAAGAGCTGTCTTGAGAAGATATCAGGTTGGACAACAGAATGATACTTCTGTTGAAAAAACAAAATGTGCAGAGTTTGACGGATTGACAATCAACCTTACAAACTACTCTGTTGTTTGTGACGGACATCCTGTTGATATGCCGCCAAAAGAATTAGAACTCCTTTACTGTCTTGCTGCATCACCGAATCAGGTATTCACAAGAGAGCATGCGTGCTGCTGTCCAGCATTACATCGTTCGCTATGTACTTCTCGCCTATCGGAAGCTGCTTCTCGATGACCGGATGACGTCCCTGGCGTATTTCCAGCACCTCGTCGTCGGAGATTACGGGACGGATATAATTGTTTTCGCGGGCCGCGGTGGCAAAGGAAAGCAGACAGTCTAGACGCGCTATCTGGTTCGCGTCAATCTGAATGGCGGAAATGAACTCGTTCAGCGATTGTACCAGCTCTGTGTAAAGCTGTGTTTCCAGTACCAGTATTTTGTCCTCAGCGCCGAGTATCTTCTCTTCGTACTCTTTCAATTCCTGCGTAATGTAGCGTTCGGCATTGACCAGCGTCTGCTTGCGAATCCATTCTTGCGGCACTTTATCTTTGTGCACATTGCGCACTTCGATATAGTAACCGAACACATTGTTATAACCTATCTTCAAGCTGGGAATCCCCGTCTGTTCGCTCTCCCGCTGCTGTACCTTCAAAAGATAGTCCTTACCGGAATAAGCTATCTGACGCAACTCGTCCAGCTCGGCATTCACGCCGGATTTTATCACGCCGCCTTTATTGATGAGCAACGGGGGATCGTTGTTGATTTCCTTATCGATGCGGTCACGAATGGCGCGGCAGATGTCCAGTTGCCCGCCAATGTGGTTCAGACTGGCGTTATCGGCATCCATACAGGCTTCCTTAATAGGCTCGATTGCCTGCAAGGCTACTTTCAAGGCAACCACCTCACGAGGAGAGACACGCCCCACGGCTACTTTGGAGATGATACGTTCCAGGTCACCTATCAAATGCAACTGCTCTTCAATCAGTTCCTTGAAGTCGGGTTGGCGGAAGAAATACTCCACTACGTTCAATCGCTCATTAATAGGCTGCACATCTTTCAGGGGGAACACCATCCAGCGCTTCAACAGACGGGCTCCCATCGGACTGATAGTTTTGTCTATCACGTTCAACAGGCTGCTGCCGCCGTCGTTCATACTGCCCATCAGCTCCAGGCTGCGCACCGTAAACTTATCCAGGCGGA
>OGXH01001121.1_pt1 | contig 19877 bp, 16 predicted proteins | sample 1576241 | NCBI WGS metagenome assembly OGXH01 (sample SAMEA3541529, study PRJEB24748) | human gut metagenome | biome: human gut; feature: human-associated habitat; material: faeces | place: China | collected 2012
AACACCACTGCTGCAGTAACAGAGGCTGCCAAGACAGAAGCAGAAACCACAGCCGCAGCTCAGACAGAAGCAGGCGGAGAAAAGAACCTGGTTATGCCCAGCGCCAGCTGTGTGGCGAATCTGAATCCTCTTCTGGAGGGATATAAGGAAGCGGCAATGCTGAATCCGATCTACGATCCGCTTTATGTCATCGACGTAAATGAGACCAGATACTATCTGGCAGATTCCTACGAGGTTTCTGAAGACGGAATGGAGATCACTGTAAAATTAAAAGAGGGTCTGAAGTGGCATGACGGCGAGGCCATCACAGCCGACGATATAATCTTCACCATGGACGTCTGCTCTGACACCAACAACGGCGCCGCAGGAACCAATATCGCGATCCTCAATGACCAGCCGGTAAAATACGAGAAGGTAGACGATCTGACTGTTAAGGTTAGTCTTCCCATGGCATCTGCATCCTACGCAGATCTTCTGGGCGGCCTGACCCTGATCCCGGAGCACGTATTTGAGGGCAACTCCAGCGTAGTATCCGCAGGTGAGGCAAATATGAAGGGAATCGGCTCCGGTCCATATAAGGTAGCTGAGTTCAAGCAGGACGAGTATCTGCTTCTTGAAAAGTATGAGGATTACTACATGGGCGCTCCGTCCATCGATAAAGTGACCTTCCGCATCATCTCCGACCTTTCCGCCCAGGAAGTGGCTCTGATGAACGGAGAAGTAAACTTCATGGAGCTGGCAAACGCACCGGCAGTGGCTAAGTACGAGGCAGATCCCAACTTTACAGTTGTGAAGTATCCGGAAGGCCGCGTAAACTATCTGGCTGTGAACAAATTCTGTGAGACCGTTCAGGATCCGAAGGTAGTTGAGGCTGTGTTCGCGGCTTTAAACCGCGATGAGATCATTGCAGGCGCATACGGCGACGGAATGGCAGAATCCGCCAATTCCATCTTCAGTAATGTAAATACCTTCTATGATTCCTCCGTAGAGGGCTATACCCAGGATGTGGAAAAGGCAAAGCAGCTGGTGAAGGAAACTGGTCTGGACAGCAAGACCTTGACTCTGTACTTCAACTCCGAGCGTGTTTACATGAAGGAGTCTGCACAGATCATCCAGCAGCAGTTAAAGAATGTTGGAATCAACCTGGAAGTGATCCCGCTGGAGTCTGCCGGATTCTTTGAGAAGGTATTCGGAACCGACGGCGATTATGAATTCTACCTGAACGGCTACGGCGCTGTGGGCGATCCGGACCAGGTAGTTGCCGGTATGTATAACGGTACCTGGGGTGTAAACCTGGCTGTCAGCGACGAGGTGGCACAGTTATGGAAGGATGCCCGTACAGTTTATACACCAGAGGAGCGTGCGGAGATCTACAAGCAGATCCAGATCCAGACAAGAGACGAGCTGACCTGCTATCCCATCGCTTATCCTAACTATGTATTCGTTACGACCTCCAATATCAAGGGAGCTGACACCATCAAGAGAACTCCTGTATTTGAGGACTATACAAAATTGACAATGGAATAATTTCCGGGTCAGGAGCAATGCCGCCTTCATATTATCTGAGGGCGGCATTTTTTACCGTGGACCCTACGAAAGGAGTACATCGTGAAGAAGTTCGTTTTAAGACGTTTTGCGCAAATGATCTTTGTATGGATCCTGGTTTCCATATTTTCTTTCTCCATCGTTTACTTTGCGCCGGGCGATCCCCTTTACATCTATATGACGCCGGGCGCCACCGGTCATAAAATGACGGATGAAGAGCTGGATCGCATGAGAGAGTCCCTGGGACTCAACGGAAACGTGGTGGAGCAGTACATGAGCTGGGCCGGAAAGGCCGCCAGGGGAAACCTGGGGATCTCCATTAATAATAAACGGCCCGTACTGGACCAGATCCTGGAAAAGCTGCCCTGCACCGCCGGGCTCATGGGCGCTTCCCTGGTCCTCTCCCTGGTCATTGCCATTCCATTGGGCCTGATCGCCGGGATCCATAAAAATAAGCTGGCGGATAATATCATAAGCGGACTGATGCGATGTCGAAGTCTTCGTTCAAAATGACGCCGATCTCACCTGCTTCATAACCTGGAACATTAAAAGACAAGACACTTGTGTGGCTAGACACATTTGATGGCAAATACAGATGGACGCCGCAAGCGGTAAGTCCAGCTATAAGCTTGTGCATGAGCTGATCCTTGTGCATGGCGATTTCTTTGATAGAGACATCTTTCAGCCACCTAAGGGATTCGTGCAAGCTGGCAATTGCGATAATATTAGGACTTGCAAATTCGAATCCCGCAGGGAGGTTGGGCGACATCTCCAGGTTTAGAGAATCTGACCCCGTTCCACCCGAAAGAACAGGTTTTAGCGGAAAGGAAGAATTAGTGACGAATCCGCCAATGCCCCAAGAGGCATATAGATTCTTGTGCCCGGCAAAAACGAGATAGTCAATGTTACTATTTTTAAGTTCAATGGGGAGAAGACCAACTGACTGTGACCCATCCACTACGACAAGAGCATCGTAAGCCTTGCTTAACGCTGCAATCTTTTCGATGGGAACGATGGTTCCGGTTACATTACTAACATGATTTACAAAAACATAATCTGGTGGATTGATTGCAAAGAGTCTTTCGAGTTCGTCCTCATCGAGCATGTGGGTATCGGAATCGAATGGAATCATCTGAATTTCAATGCCGAATTCTTTGCACTTACAGAACAGAGGGCGCGCAATTGCATTGTGCTCGAACGGGGTGACATATACATTCTTGAAAGAATCCCATTCTAATCCAAGAATAATTTCGTTTGCTGCAATGGTTGCAGATGGCGTAAAGACGACAGCATCTGGACCCGCGGCGCCCACAAGCGATGCTAGCAATTGTCTCGTCTCATCAACGATTCTCATGGCCTCGAATGCGGCACGGTAACTGCCACGCCCAACATTCACAGCGATTGTTCGTTGTACAATATTAACTTTGTCATAAACGCAATCTGGCTTCGGGAATGTGGTCGCTGCGTTGTCCAGATAAATCATAGGTCCTTACTCCTTAGTGGATTATTTCGCCAATCAGTTTCGCCAAGATAGCTAACTGTTCGTCAGGCTCAAGAGCATCATTATATTCTTCAAATACCGACTTCAGATTATTAAATGCAGTTTTGCCCAACGGCGTAATGGTGTCGGTTGCAAAAGTCTTTTCGACAAGAATGCCATCGACAGCGATGGTCAGTCGGCCATCCTGCTCCACATCACTCTTCGTTTCGACATATTCGTTTATTCTTGAAATGGCATCAGATACACCTTTGATAAACACCTCTGCAGTAGCGTCGTTCCAATCCTCGATCGCAATCGAAGCAAAAATTGAAACTAATTCATCCAGCAGTTCTTCGTCATCGTATGCGGAAATGGACCTCGCAGTAGACAACAAAGCATTGGCATTCGTGTCAAATACATGCTGCTTCGTACTATCAGGCAGCTTCTTGTACCATGCCATAACCGAATGCGACAAGCCGCCTTGATATCCTGGCATAAACATTGCCGTCAGTTTTTTGATGAGTTCATCACGGCACTGAGGGAGATGTTCGTCAAGGAATCCTTTTACTCGTGCGATTTCAGCTAGGCACTCTGACAGATCCTCGTTCTTGCTGAGCTTGGAGATCCAAACGCTGAACAGAAGTTCTCTGGAGTTTATCTCAAACTTCATCAGCTCAGATCGGATGCTGTCTACAGCTACATCAGTGGTCTTCGCCTCACCGTTTTCCCAATAGCTCCGGAACTTCTTCGTATATTCAGGCAAGGAGCGAATCCAGTTTTGCATGCTCTTTACGATTGAATAAATACGATTAAGGCTGGGCGTTTTTCTGTCTACATGCTGCTTGAACATATCTTGCAGCGCATCCAAATATTTATTACGGTCTCCAATTCCTGTTTCGATCAAAATCTGATAGTTCTCAGGATTATCATTGAGGTGACTGATGGCCGCTGCAGATAGTTCCTCTTCTTTGCCGCTGTAATAAAGAACGATGCTGTCCTTATATTGCCTCAGCACATATGCGATATAGAGCGGGATAATACCTTTTCGCATTCCAAACGGAGCGTTGCAAAGAATTTGATAAAGGTTCTGAAAGTTCTGCTTCGATGTTTCACAGCCAGCGATAAATTCAGCGATCTTTTCAAGTGCTGCATTCATACCTGCATCGTTTACCTTACTAGCAACGTCCAGACCTGTATGCTTAAATGCCGACTTAAAAATACTAACTTCAGGACCATAACCGTCCATACACGGGATGCTAGTATCTTCTGCATGCTGGAGAATCCAATCAACAACGAGATCTCTTGCCTTTGTATTTTGCGTATTCAAAACACGCTTGTTGACCATTTCGTTGTTCACTACCGGGGTCAAATAGTAGCATCGGTTACAAATTTTAGAAATCTCTTGGTTCAGTTCCACTTGCCTACTTACAGACAATTCTCCGTCACAGTTAAGGAAAATACTATACTCGCTCGTTACGGAATACATGGCATACAGTGCGGTTTGGATTCTCCGCTGGAGGTCTTCTCTGTACACTTCAAGTTCTTCAACAAAATGGGGATCTCCGTTGGACTCATTCTTGCTCAAAAGTTGCCCCGCAGCCTCATATTGCTTCAAAAGCAAATTGTGGGAGAAAGGAAGGCGGCTCAAGCATACAACGATTTGGGGGGTCCGAGTAAAGGATTGTAGCTTCTTTACAACTCTCTCTTGGAGATCATCTTTTAAGCACACAACGTAAATGATCAGACCATCATAAGGATATTTAGTCAGGAGCTGGCGGGCATTCTTATACTGGATGAATTCAGCAGCGTCCATATAGATGCTTCTGAAGCACCGAGTCATACCATACTTGTCGTTGTATTCTCTAGGAAGCACATAGCCAAGCTCACAAGCCTTTTCAAGAACAAGGCACTCAGAAATTCGGGGCAAATGTGTTTTTACATAGGCATCTACAGATTTCTGTACATCAACGCCGTTCGCTGTCAAGAGAACATATTCTGACGAATCCCGCTGAGATAAAATGTGGAATTTCAGCAATTGTTTAATTGCCAGATCAAATTTGAGATCATCCAGCAACAAAGCGGATTTGATGTGTGTTGGCGTTGCTTTCAAACGATCGTCGCCAATAATATTGATTACAGCGATGGCTTTGAGGATTTTGCGCTGGATGCGATCAGATACCTGTCGGAGGGCAGAATCAGTTTTTGCCCATACACTATGAACGGAAGCGTTGAAAACTTCTTTCTTGAAAAGTTCCTCAAAATATCCGTAAATATAGTCGATAGTGATAGCTGCAAAATCCCGATTTTCATGTGCAATAAACGACCGGAGAGTATACTGATCGTCTTGTGCCAGAAAAGTAAACAGCGTCCGTTCATTTTGCCCAACCAGCTCACTCACATGAAGAAGAGCAAAAGCGCTGATCGGAGTCAATGGATAGCATCCATATACCAGTTTCTGCTGATAAGCTTCCTCCGATAAATCCGTAAAGACATTTGTAATAGCGGATGCTGCCGCTACAGAATCAAAGTTACCCTTGTTTGTGCGCTTAAATTGTTCAAAGGGTGCCTTCTTGATGATGGCGTTTGCAATCAGCTCGTAACTCTGTTCAGAGGAGGCAACAAATCTAAGTTTTCTGAATCGACCTTCGACAGTCTTAAAACTATCACTAGACGAGTAATCCAAAATATCCTTGTGGGTAATACATGTAAAATGAAGCTGGGAAGAGCCGCTTCTGGTTGCAGCTTCTGCCATGTCTTGGATAATTTTGAAGTTCAGCATTTTACTCTTGTCGAGATTTGCTTCCAAGAATTTACTGAACTCATCAAAGATAACTGTAATACCTCTGTAGGCAGTCTGTTCGCGCAAAGCATTCGCTACGGCAAGATATAGCTTAACAACATCCATATTAGTAAGCGGATTAAACTCTGTGCCGGCTGCAATACGGGGATAACACTTACAAAAGAGAGCGTACGCTTTTTGATGGAACTGCTTCAAACCGATGCAGAGTTCATCAATGGTGGTCTTGCTCTTCTTGAGTTCAAACCCCAACTTTTTATATGCTTCAGGAAAAGAAGCCTTCCATTTTTCAATGACGGAAAGTGCGGAATCAAAATATGTGTTGGGCAGAAGGCCCTGCAAATTCGCATTTCGCAATGCCTCGTTAATCGCGATGAGGAAGGACTGGTTTATATCAGTAGAATTGCTGTTGATAATTACCGGCAGCGTCCGAATTTCGGAATCAACAATTGCCTTGGCGAGGGCGCCAACTTCTTTATCAACAAGCGCTATCTTCTCGCAAAGTTCATACTGAATCTGACGTGCCTGTTCTTTTTCAGCATCCGTAGAAATACGCAGATCCAGGGAGGTCAACGCAGAAAGAACGAGAAGCAGATGAGATTTTCCTCGCCCATAGGGGCCGATAAGGACAGTTGCACGACTCTGCGGCTCGGTATTGTAATAATAAGAACGCAGAAAAGCGCCCAAAACACGTACCGATTGCTCCGTAGGTATGTAACTGCGAATTTTGCAAATTTTATTTAAGTCATACTCAAGGTTTACTGAGGCTTGAAAGCCTTCATTAACCTCAATCAAATCACTGTATTTCATTTCATCGCACCTGTGCCTTCGTGTAGTATTCGGTCATAATATCCTGCGGTTTCATCGGAGATTCTACATAGACCATGTCCAGTCCGGCAGTTCTGTTGATTGTCAAGTATCCAGCAATCCTTAGCTGGTCAAGATAATTGTTAATCGCCACCCGGCTAAGGTTGAACACTTTGCCGATATTATTGGGTGCATTCAGAAGATCATCAATGCTCACAGAATTTTTGACTTCAGAAAGATTACAGGTAATCACATACAGAACTGCCAATTTGTCAAGGGACTCTCTTGACGGCATGGATTTGCTGTATGCGTTCTTGTTTCGCTGACTTCTCTGCAGCAAACCGAGTGCTGCTAAAGGACACGCCAAACTTTCCTCTGGATCCTCAACATTGCCGCTATTCGTGTACATGCGAATAATACTCGAACAGTCATCCTCAAAGGACTTCTCCGAGAAAGAGCATCCTTCCTCCATCTTTTTAACGAGCAGTTCTTTACAGACACTAATCATGTTCTCTTTTGTAAAATCCTGACCCTCATATTCATTGAAGAAGATGTACCAAGGCATACATAGTGCTTCGTTAGCTACAATGTGATAATGGAGTAGGAACAGCGTGAAAATATCGTCAAAATAGGGATCTTTTCCCCGAATAACTCCTCCGAAGTTCGCAGTAATAACCTGCGCTCTCGCACGGCCGCTGTTGCGGTACTGTTCCTCACACAAACCTGTTGCCTGTAGCCAGTAACGAATAGACTTCACCATTTTGCTACCAACACCCAGCTGTTCCATTACATTGTCTCTGGAGAAAAGGGACTCATCATTCTCTACACAGCGCATGCCTTTTCGGAGCCAACCTTCTCTAAAGTTAAAAGACTCATTGCCTTTGAGTTTAACTTTTTTCAATCTTGTGGTCATTTTGCCGAATATCCTTTCCCTCGGGGGAGCAATACGCGACGCATATAGCAACCGCCCTGATAGTGGTTAATGCACTCAAAACAATGAATGCATTTTGTTTCGTCGATCTCATATCTGTAATCCGTATCAGCGGGTCCGTTCTTAATCAACCGGATAGCACTGTGCTTACATGCGTTTTCGCAAGCGTGGCACCCAGCGCAGAGCTGATACTTTGTAATTTGGCACTTAAACTTAAGCTCAATTTCGACCGTCTTTGTTCTTGCTGCAATCGGTGTGCTCAAAATGGTGATTTTTAATTCGGTGCTTCCGATTCTGCCCTGAAGCTTCATGATAGGTTGTTTTGTCTTGCTATCAAGAATATATATCTCACCAAGACGGGCTTTTCCCATGTCGAAGTTCAATATGCCAAACGGCTTGAAAAACTCATAAAGTTCTGGCGTAATAGGCTTGGTCAGCGAATAGTTAAAGCTCTTGGCATCGGTAGCACAAGGCTTAAACTCAATAGCAACATTTTTGCTAAGTTCCATGCCTGCACCGCCTTGACGAGCTTTCCAGCCACCGCTTTTCACATAGTCAGCAGGATCTTCTTTGCCCATTTTCTTTGCGAAGTCGAGCAGAATGTCGTTGAACCGCTTAAACTGCTCAGGCATATAAATGCTGGCCAGAAATTGAGACCACTGGCTGTTGTTAGGGCAGCACCAGCAACCTACACGAGTATAGCCATATCGATAAGCGGAATTAAAATCAATTCCTGTAGTCATAAGATAGAGCCAAATATCATAATCGAACCAATCAATAATCGGAGAAGCAACCAACTGCTGGCTAATCTTTCGGCCTCCAGACGAGCGCTCGTATGTGCTACGACTGGCGGACTCACTGCGTCGAATTCCATAAAAGGTTAAAATTGTCTTCTTATCGCCAAAAGTTCGTTTGATTTTTTCTCCGATAAAACCAGTCTTAAAGATGGTACAACACCAGCGAAGCGAGCGGCTTGGGGGACCAAAACTATCGCAAAGCTTAAAGAAATCCTGCTCTTTATTCTCCGCTCGCAGCATTGGCGTCTTGCGATTTTCTTTTTTGAACCGCTGTACATAATCGTAGGTCTCCGGGAATTCGAGCGTAGTATTGCCAAAGATGTGTATAATATCCGGTTTGCTCAGAGCCTTTCGCACTAAGTCACTTACAACAGTAGAATCCTTGCCACCAGAGAAAGACACGAACATCGCACACGTCTCATCATCCAAAAAATGTTCCGTTATTTTTCGGATAAAATCATGTGCCTCATCCGTAATGTGACCAAATCGAACAGAATTACCCTCAACCCACCTTGCAATCATACAATTGAAAGCATCATAATTGTTCTGTGGCATATACCGTGCTAATTCTAGCCTCACCTGGTCGGGATCATGATTCTTAAGATTTGCGACAGAGAATGAAATGCGTTTTCCATTAACATAATATCGATTCCCCGTGCCATTCCAAACAGAATCATTAAGAAAAGCGAGTGGCTTATTCAGCAGAACCTCTAGAAGAAGCCGTTCCTCAGGGAAAACTGGACGGGCATCAGAAGTAAAATGATGCCCTTTTTTTCCGCAGCGAGGACACACCTCGTCATACAGAGGAACATTGCAATCGTCACACCAAAATAGCTCAGTAAAAACTTCATCAGCTCGAGTATGGCAATGCGGGCACGTGCTGTCGCGGCCAGTTTGTCCATCAGGATGAAAAGATTTACCACATTTTTTGCAAGTGTATGTAATCATAGCTAACCCCAACTATTCCTCAATTACTTCCATCAAGTCTCCAATGTCACAATGGAACACCTTACACAATCGGAGCATGACAGACATGGAGACGAGGCGGTTATTGTTCAACTGGGTCATGGTATGGGACGACAGGTGCGCAGCCTTGGCCAGCTCGCCTTTTTTCATTTTGTTTTTGATTAGCAAAATCCAAAGTTTGTCATAACGGACCGTCATGGGTTCCTCCTGTTGAAAATAAAATCTCCCCAAATGCTTATAACTTTACAGAATATATTCTACCATAACGCCTCCGAAATTACAACAGAATACGAGCAAATTCCGCAAAAACAGCAGCTATGGTGTCGATTTTGACCATCACCTGAAAAGGCCTCCCGAACCGTTTACCTATGGAAAGGCAATTTGGGAGGCTTATTTGCGTATAAGGCACTCTTACAAGCTATCTGGGCCTGCTATATTGATAATCCGCAGGCCCATGCGGCGGGCATAGTCCACGGTATAAGCCGTGCCGCCAGTGGGCTTCGTCAGATAGCAAATACAGGCACTGCTGTTATCCGCAAGATGCCGATTGCGTTTCTGCATACAGCCCCGAAAATAGTGCTCCGAGGTGTAAGTCACCTTATCTGCACAGCGCTTGATCTCTTCGTAAGTGCCGATATCCTCCTGCGGCCAGCCTCGAGTTTGGTTAAGGCACGGCAGCACAAGGATCAGCCGAATCTGCGGATAACGCTCCCGCAAGCGGAGGACAGACTGCGCTGCCAGAGTATCAAATCCCAAGGCACCACCTGCGCCGAAATAGCGATAGCCCTGCTCGATCAGTGTGATCAAGGCATCCTCCAAGTGCTTGGAGATTTCGGGCAGATCATCTGCCGGCAATTCCCGATGTCCGGTGAAGCATACTGTTTTTGAGCGCATAAACTCCGCACCCCTCTCGAATACTATAAGTGCCAAAATTCAAGAAATAATATCTATAGTATATACCCCGGCCCTTTGAATATCAATAGTCTATGGATTGGCCAAAGCGATATTTATAGACTATATATGGAGGCGATGGGAATGAGTGATATCGCAAAGATCATTGGGCAACGCATCAGAAACTACCGGACGCAAAAAGGACTCAGCCAGGAAAAGCTAGCCGAGCTTGCCGGCTGCCATCCCACATATATCGGGCAATTGGAACGTGGTGAGAAAAACGCCACTTTGGAAAGTGTTGAGAAGATTGCATCAGCTATGGATATTTCCCTGTCCGAGCTATTCGATAAGTTGGGAAAGAGCGGCAGCAACAACATTGCGGCCAAGTGCTATGACCTGGTTGCCTCTAAGAACGAGGCAGAGCAGAAGCAACTCTATAAAATGCTTCAGGAAATGGACAAATACAAAAATCAATGAAAAAAACACGGTGCCACCCGACGAAGGGTGACACCGTGTTCTGCTTAGTAGGCGACTACGCCATATCCGAGAATTTCATAATAGCCAACCGGGTACTGATTGACGCGGCAGCTGTCGCCGGAGTTTCCTTCAATGGTGTAGACGATGCCGTTTTCGACCTTCTGGACGATACCGACATGATCGGCTTGGCCGTCCTGCGGACCAGAGCTGCCCCTGTTATCCCAATCGAAAAAGATAATCATGCCGGGCGAGGGCTGCATGGCGTTATCCGCCCACTGCCCACGCTCCCGGAACCATTGGACACCGTTGACACAGCCTGCGAACTTAGGAATGACACCGGTGTCGATATAGCCGCATTCGTTTGCGCACCAGCTGACGAAGCAGGCGCACCACTCCACGCGGCTGCCAAAGCCGTACCATGACCAATAGGGCTCTCCACCCACATTGCCCACCTGCGACAGCGCCACGGCTACGATTTGGTCATCCACTCCGTAGATTCCGTAAAGCACCGCCGCCCACATGCTGCTGTCCTGCGCAAGCAGTTCTGCAAGCTGCTGCTTTTGATCCTCATTGAAACCGTACTGCGCAGCCATCTCATCCGCCGTCTTGTGGCTGACAGTAATATAGAGCGTCGTAATCGTCTCCTGTACCTCTTCCTCAAGAATATTGCCGTTGCCGTCATCCGTCTCTATAATAACTGTCTCGGTCTTTGTTTCCATCCGGTGCGTAATTTCGTTCATCTCCCAGAACAGTTCCTTCAAAAGCTGTTCCTTTTCCGGAGTGATGGTTGCAACCTCCTGGGAATTATCCGGATCGGAGGTCGTCATGACGGCATAGATCGACAGCACCTCCGGCCACACGGCCCGAGAACCGGACATTTCAAGCGTATCGTATTCAACAGAAGCCTTGATGGCATCCAGCTCGTTCTGGTAATCCAGGTTGATTTCCTGAATGACCTGCCGCATCGTCTTTTCTGAGCCGGTATCTTCGCTGGAGAAGAAAATGCCGAAGCAAGAGCCGACAATCAGCGCAATGAGACAGATAACCACAACGACCACGACCGCGACCCAGCCTCCGGCAGCGATGGCCGCAACCAGTGCTTTCATCGCCGCCGCTATGGCCTTGATTGCCGCCGCAACAGCTTTCGCCGCCGCGACAGCCGCTTTGTAGGCGGCTATGGCAGTCTGGCGGGCAATCTCCGCCGCTTTCTGTGCAGCCTTTGCAGCCGCAGCCGCTGCCTTTTGCGTTGCCTTCGCTGTTGCCTCTGCGGTTTTGATAGCAGCCTTGGAGGTTTTCTCCGCAGTCTTTACGGCCCTCTCTGTTGATTTTACCGTTCCCTTTGCACCGGCTTTTACGGTCTGTTTCCCAGTAGAGCGAGCAGACTGCTTGATGGTGCGCTCGGTACGCTCCGCAGATTTGATGGTCTGATTTCGTCTGCGCCGGATGCTTGTCCGTGTGGCCTCCGTATTTTGCCGCGCTGCCTGCCGTGCAGCCTCCTCTCGCGGCGTTCTGCTTGGCGCGCCCCTACGCAGCTCCTCCTCATAGCGGCGAACCCGTTCTTTATTTTTGTGGATGCGCTTTTCATTGCGGTGCTCCCGGTGCGCCTCCTTGCCTTTTTCAATGGCTTTTTTCGTTTGGTCGGAGACCTCGTGCCAAACCTGATCGGTCACATCCTCAGCGGCATAGCGGATTTTGTCCTCCGCGTATTCGGAGGGGGAAATCTGTCCGTCGTCCATCAGGTTTTCCGCCTGATCCTTGGAACGGACGAGCGCCGTCTTCATGCGCTCGGAGACAACAGCCGCTTTATCAAGAATCTTGATATCCTTAACGCTCTCTCTTGTTTTTATCCTGCCCAAAGCCATCGCCTCCCTTCAGAGCAGACAAGTCACACCTTCTTCGCTACGACAACGAAGCGACCGTTGGGATAGGTATATTCGCAGGTGGAAAGGGTCAAAAGCTGATCTCCGTATTCGGCAGTAACGCCCGTGTCATAGAGTTGTCTTGCGCGGACATTCTCCATGAACTCGTCGAACTGGTCCTCATCCATCAGCGTGTATTCGTTGTACTTGAAGGTTTCGCGGTTCGTATTGAATTTGAAAGCGGCAACGACCTCATATTTGCCGAGGTTGGAGAGCGTGTCAAAGGCAATCGTCGGATGCTCCTTGCAGAAATCGGCGTCGGTGTATTTACAGAGGTCGGCAAACATAGAGCCGTCGTTCATGTGATGACCGTAAATCACAAGGTTGTTGCTGATCCCGGTCATACAGGCCTCGTCGATGTACGGAACACCGTAGTCGCTGTATGATTTATCAAAGCTGCGCTTCAGATAGAAGTCCGGCTTGTTCGGAGTCTGCATGACGGGGTAATTGACATTCGTACCATCAATTCTGATCCATCCGATAAAGTCGTTGTTCTGCGCAAACAACGCCGCATACTTTTCACGGGCCAGCGCCGCCTCTGCTGCCGCCAGTTCTTCTGCACTCAGATCTGCTTCCTCCGCTTCGGTATCCTTCTGCGGCTCGTCGATTTCCGTAATCAGATTTGTCAGATCGTCAAATGCCGCCTTGCTGTTCTTGGCATCCAGATACTGATGCGTAAACATGGCGCTGCAGAAGATTGCTGCCGCGCCGAGTACGGAAACGATGATGATTCCAAGGGTTTTCTTTTTCATTTTGTATTCCTCCCAAAAGAATGGAGGACGGGGTTAATCCCGTCCTCTTGCAAATTTGCCCTCACCGGGGCGTGTGGTCATAAGCTGATAGAGTTTGGTGTCCTGCGGGAATCGATTGATAAAGGGTACCAGCGCAGAGCCGTATTTAATCAGTCCGCAGCCGGCGTCGGCATTGGTGATATAGCTCATCTGCTCATTGGAGATGTTCAGCAGCTTGGCAAGCTGCCCTCTGTCGGATGCAGCCTGATTCAGCATAACTACAAATTCCGAGTTGGAAAGCATGGTGCTGGCCTGAACAGAATCCAGCAGATACTCCACATTCTGCGTGATCGCCGTGGGGTATGCGTTGCGCTTACGGAACTGTCGCCATGCGGAGTTGAAGAACTGCGCCGAGAACTCGTTCTCGAACACCACATGGAACTCGTCAATAAAGACATGGGTGCGCTTGCCCTTCTTCCAGTTCAGCGTCACGCGGTTGAGCATGGTGTCCGTGATCACCAGCAGGCCGGTGGGCTTGAGCTGAGAACCGAGGCCGTGAATGTCGAACACCACAACACGCTTGTCGAGGTCCACATTGGACTGCTTGCCGAAGATGTCCAGAGAACCGGTGGTATAGAGCTCAAGGGACAGCGCGATCTGCTTCGCTTCAGGCTCAGGCTGCTCCAGCAGCATATCGCGGAGGGTGCAGAGAGTGGGAATCGTCCCGGTGTCCGCCGCATTGCGGTACACATTGGTGATGCAGCGGTCGATGATCGACTTGTGCTGCGGTCCGACGCCCTTCTTGTCGATCTGCTCGATGAGGGACATGATGAACTCCGACTTTACGACAATGGGGTTGTTTTCACCGTACCCGTCCACCATGTACATGGCATTGAGCCTGTCTCTGCCGCCGGCAGACACACGGATCACCGAGCCGAGACCGCCCATGGCTTCAATAAGCGGCGCGTATTCTCCCTCGGGGTCACAGATCAAAATATCATCGTTGGTGTTCAGAATGAGGAAGGTGATCAGCTCCTTTGCCGAGAACGACTTACCGGAGCCGGGAACACCAAGCAGAAAAGCGGACTGGTTCAGAAGATTTGCCTTGTTGCACATGATGAGATTGTGGGAAATGGCATTTTCGCCGAAGTAAATACCGCCCTTATCCATGATCTCCTGCACCTTGAAGGGCATCAGCACCGCAAGGCTTTCTGTCGTGAGCGTTCGGAACGCATTGATTTTTCTCGTACCGATGGGGAGCACCGTGTTCAGTCCATCCGTCTGCTGATACTTCAGCGCCGCCATCTGGCACATGTGCTTTCTCGCTGTAGACAGCACCGTTTCCGTATCCAGGTCCAGCTGCTCCTTGGTGTCTGCGGTAATCACCATTGTGACCACCGCAAACATCATGCGCTGGTCACGGGTAGTCAGGTCGTCCAAAAACTCTTTGGATTCCTTGCGCTGAAGCTCCATGTCGTAGGGAACAACAGCGGAGAAATTGTTGTTCTGATTCTGCCTTCTCTGCCAGCCGGTGATGTTCGTTTCCACGCCCAGCAAGAGGCGCTCCACCTCACGGACGGCTTCATCGGTGGGAATGGGAATCACATCAATGGACAGCATGAGATTGCGGTTCAGCTCGGTCAATTCCGAGAACATGCTGTCCTTGATATAGCTGGCGTAGTCCTTGAGGAAAAGCACTCTGGCATATTTCTCGCCCAGCTTGATATGATCCGCCGTGCGCTCTACGCTGTCCGGGCAGATGTAGTCACGGAAATCATGCCCCAGACGCGCCTTCCGGTTCATATCAAACGAGGATGCCGCCTCATCACCGGGGCGATAAAAGTCGAGGAGAATGCGCAGTCGCTCAACGGCGTTCAGGGGCACACACTTGGAGCCCAGGTTTGCGAAATGGGCGGTCAAATCCGCTCCGATTCTCGCAAAATATGCCCGTGCTTCCTCGATGTCCTTCTTGGCCACGGTGATGGTAATATACTTTTCCTGCGTAATGCCGTTTGCTCCTGTTGCCTTGTCCAAGAGCATATTGTTATACTCCTTACGGTACTCATCCAGCCCGTCCTGCTTCATGGGCATCAGGATGGATTCCTCAAAATCCGACCTGTTCAGCCTGTGATTGTTGATGGTGATCTTCGTGGTAGCTCCGCTGTCCAAGCTGTTTAGAAGCTCCGAGTATGTCAGAAACATGCTCTCTTTATCCTCACGGCTTGCCACCAGATAGTTGATGTCCGAGAATCGGAAGGATTTGGAGAACTTATTCCCAACCTTGAAAATGCCATCCGGCCAGATGTTCTTGATGGGAATAAGGTCCTGCACTTTTCTCGGAACCTTAAACTTTTCCTTGTCCTGTGCAAGGATCGCTTTGATGCTCTTAATCATTGTGCTTGGAAACCTCCTTTTCGCGTTCATCGATAGCGCCTTTCAACGCCTCGTAGTAGATATTCACCGGCTCGAACTTGATCTGCTTGGGCTCCAGCATTTCGCTCCGGAGCCAAGTCCACACAAATTGTTCTGCGGTCATGCCGTTGTAGTTCACAAAGCCCATTGCCGCAAAGGGTGCAGCACCAAGGATGCACATCCACGAAACTGTCTCGGATCCCACATAGGGCTTCAAAACAAAGTACAAAAGCACCGCAACGCCAACAGCCAGTAAAGAAAAAACGAACTGTCTGAGGGACAGTCCGAAAAACATAGACTCGGTATAGTTCCGAATCTCTCTATTGATTTTGACCTCCAAGAGGATACCTCCTTCTGTTTCAGATAAGAAAAACGCCCTCCTTTTGGAAGGCGTCAAAGTCTTGTGTAGGGAACTTTGCTGTGGAAACAGACAGCCAAAAGTTCCCTACATGTTTATTAGGCAGAAAAAGTGCCATTGGATTTCTCCCATGGCACTTTGATAGATGATTATTGCAGGCTGGTTAAAAAGTCGATTGCTTCATAGACAGTGGAAAAGGTCAGGCATTTCTGACAGAGCCACCGGTTTCGATCGTCTGTGTCCTCCAAGCTAGGCAGCCCTTGCTGAAGCAAATTAGAAACCGTCTGCCGCGCATTGATAACTGCCGTAGGATAATTCTGCGCAATCTTCGCTGTTACCGCAGCATCACCCTTCCGGTAATTCGGTTCTTTGGCAAGCAAACGATCCATCACCCGCTGCTTTTCGGCAACGGTTTGAATTGATGGTGCATACATGTCGTAATGCAGCATCAGCCAATACTCAATGCAGCCTGTCGTCATCAAAAGCCGGACCTTGATCCCGGGCTTTTTTCGCAGCGAGCGAAGCCGCTTGATGATTTTCATCCGGGCGTCCCACAAACCAGCATCCGCTGTTTCCACATCAAAAAAGAACCATACCTCATCCGTCACTTCGGCATCTTCCCGATACTTCTTGTCCTTTTTGAATTTGTTATCGGCCTCATCAAAAAGGCCGGTAGACGCTGGCCGTCTGATTGCCGCAACATCTCCGAATTCTTTTTTCAGAAAATCTGTGTAGACCTGTTCACTTTCCCCTTCGCAGAACACCAGAATAACTGACTTGCTTCTTTTGGTAGGACGTGGCATTTACTCCACCTCCTCGATTTCAATATCCGGTGTTGCACCGTATTTGCCAACAAGGTACCCTTTGCGGATATTCTCTGTCGTGCGGGTGGAAAACTCGCTGATCGTATACAACTCAGAAGCACCGTCTTTGTCACGCTTATCGACAAAATACAGCTGATCCTTTCGCAGCAGCTCCAGACTCATCAGCTCCGTATTGTGTGTTGTAAAAACGATCTGTGCGCCATTCGGATTTGTGGTCTTGCTTTGGAACTTGGCGATGATATAGTTCACCAGCATGGGGTGAAGCTCACGCTCCAGCTCATCCACCAGTAAAATGCCGCCGGTGCGCAGCGCAGACTCAATTGCAGGGGCCAGTGCCATCAGTTTTCTGGTGCCGTCCGACTCATCGGAAAGCTCCAACGAATAGGTCGCCTTCCGGCCATCACGGTTTTCACCCTGGTGGCTGGCCTTTGCGGAAACCTCGCCCATTTTCAAGTGTACCTCTCCATTGTTGGAGGTTTCGGCGAGAGTATGCATAAACTGCACCAGTGCAGCCTTGATCCCATCCGGGATGTTATCCGGCAGGCTTTCGTCATCTTGAATCTCATTGCTGTTGAACTCAAACTGCATATCCAAGATGCCCAAGTCTGCTGCCTTTGCATAATCTGAAATCGCCCTCAGCATATTCTTATCTTCCGAATACTCGATCAACTGCCGCGGAATATCAGAATAGTCCCGTGAAAAGAACACCTGATCCCGGAACCACCGCATAGCAGCAACACAAGCCGCATCGTTCATGGTGCATGCCACTGAGAAGAACAGCTGGTTTTCAGCGACCATTTCGCCGATCAGCGCTCGCTTTGATTTATCCTCTGTGAAATCGAAGTGCTGCTCTGTACGCTTAAACACCAAAGCTTTCTGCCCCTTCGGCGCATGGTAGAGATACTCTGCGTAAATCTTCTCGCGCGTAGCGGCGAAGCCATACCAATATTTCACGCCGCCAGAAGTATACTCAAATGCAAACTCCGTAGGTTCATCCTTGGAGTAGTCATTCAGCGCAAACGGATTGACCGGAATCGCGGCGCGCTCGTGCTGCGTTCTCTGCGCATTTCGGATAAACTGAACGGCCAGCCAAAAGGCACGAATCACATTACTCTTACCACCGCCGTTTTTGCCGTAAATTGCAATGGCAGGAAGCAGCTTTACTGTAGACGACAGCGGAATCAAGCAACTTTTGAAGGAACTCAGTCCGGTCGCTTCCATGGAAAGCACCGCCTCATCCCGAAAAGAACGATAGTTTTTGAAGCGAAATTCAATCAGCATTAAAATCACCTCCGTATATTTCATCTATAGTATACCACCGATTTTTCGGAAATACAACCTGTAAAATCAAAATTTCTGATTTTTACTTCTCAATTTTGAATTAAATACCCATCATCTCCTTCACAAGCCGGTCTGCCATCTTCACTGCGCCGACCAGAATGAGCATGTTGAAAATCAGCTCGCCGATGTAGCTCCACACCATAGAAGCCGGAGCTGCATTCGGATCAACAACCGGCGGGCTGGACGCAAACACGGAGAAGATGATGCAGGCCAGAACAATGATCGCTCCCTCCAGGCATACCGACGCATAGCTTTTCAGGAAGCTCTTGCCGATGTTCTGCGTAGGTTCTCCGGCAAAGGCCGAAAGAGGAACAGGCGCAAGTGCGGTGTACATGTACATTTTGAAAAAGCGGCCATAGACGCTCATGATCATCACGAAGGACAGCACCCAAATGAACAGTCCGCCGATCAGCGTCACCGCCCACAAGGGGATGGACTCAAAGAAGCCGCAATCCTCCACCGCCGTGATGATCTCCTGCGGCAGCACCGTTGCCTGCGGGCTTCCAAATCCGGCAGAGTTCATGATCGTGCTGACCACGCCCTGAATAATCTCCAAAATCGCCATCATCAGCTCCATGCCGTAGGTAATCAATCCCTTGGCAATCGCAAAGCGAACGAACAGCTTCACTGCGTGCTCCGGCTTTTTCAGCTCGGCAAAGGAGCCGCAGGTCTTTACGACTCCCACCACAAAGAACAGAACCAGCAGAGCATAGCCGATGGCCTGCAGCGCTCCGTGGATGCTGCAAATAATCGACCAAATCGAGCCACCTTTGAATGTCTGCGGTGACTGCGTGATCAACTGCCAAATCTCAGACAGCTTATCGTTCCATACTTCCAACGCATTTTCGAGGTTCTGCACAACCCAGTTATCCGACATTCGTTACACCTCCCTTCGGGGCGGTCTTTACTGAAAACCGTTAGGCGGCAACGCCACAGGGGTTCGAATCCCTTACTCTCCGCCATGAGTCCACCGTGATTTTGGATCACGGTGGACTTTTTCCATGCCTGAAAACCGCTTGAGATCAGGGGCTTTCGGCTATTTCAGCTTATAACAAATCCCCGCTGCGGAGCGATTCTGCGGCGGGAATTCGTACAGCCGAAACAGAACTGAATTTTGATCATCTGCTCGAGTTCGCGGTTTTTTGTCCGGCTTTCGTATTCTGCGATGTAGCCGAGCTTGTCCAACAGCGCCTGATCGATGCGCAATGTGTACCGGCTCAGGTTGTCTTTCATTTTGCCGACCCTACATGACGAAGGATTGACAAATTCTAGCGTCATATTAATATAAAATGCAGAAATGACGCATTTTTGACGCACAACAGAAGGGACAATTATGGATACGATGCGATTATGTTTTCCCCTGTTTCACGCGATTACGAATGCGGTTCGGCTGCTGGATGCCGGTGCATACGCACGTGCACGGCAAGTGCTGATCCAGGCGCAGCAGCAGGCGGAAGAGCAGTATATCAAAGATGAATGAGCGTTCTATACAGAACCCTGCTTTGCATAAGCGCGGCTTTCCGTTAGAACGCAGATTTTTTTGCAACGCCTTGTCATGCCGCAATCGCGTGCGCTATAATCGACACACTATGAGGGCTTGC
>OGXH01001123.1_pt1 | contig 19863 bp, 10 predicted proteins | sample 1576241 | NCBI WGS metagenome assembly OGXH01 (sample SAMEA3541529, study PRJEB24748) | human gut metagenome | biome: human gut; feature: human-associated habitat; material: faeces | place: China | collected 2012
ATCAGACTTTTCAAAAATCGTAAGGATATCGACAAGATATGTATAATGGACGGTGCTTTTACGGCGAAAATCGGAAAAGCAATTGAAATAGTTTCTGATTCGACAAAACTCATCCGGAAAGCGTATTTTTTGTTTTGTGCAAAAGCATTCTTTGAAGTTCGTGCGCATCCGACCGCACATCGGGTTCAATGCCGATAAACCGCCGCAAAAAACCCGGCGGAAACGCAGGCGGCACCGGCGGTGTGCTGTATATAAAAATTTTCTTGTTTACATTTTCATGAAATCCTGCTAAAATGCCTTGCACAACGGTTCAGGAGATTTTTGAATATGCTCAGGATTAAAAAATCTGAATTTGTAACGAGCGTCGGTAAAAACGGGGGCTATCCCTCCGAGGGCGGTGCCGAAATTGCGATCGTCGGCAAATCAAATGTCGGCAAATCGTCAATTATAAATTCGCTCTGCAACATGAATAAACTTGCAAAAACATCACAAAAACCCGGAAAGACGCGGCTTATAAACTATTTTCGCATCAACGGGGATTTCTACATTGTAGATCTTCCCGGATACGGCTTTGCACAGGCGTCAAAGCAGGAGCAGGCACAATGGGGCGAACTTATCGAAAGCTACCTTGCCTCCGGAAGGGTGAAGCATATTTTCATGCTTGTGGATATTCGCCACGAGCCGACTCGCGATGATAAACAAATGTTTAAGTACATACTCTATTATGCGATTCCGTACACGCTCATTGCAACCAAAGCCGACAAACTGGCAAAAACGCGACGCAAACATGTATTATCGTGCCGTTCTGCGCTTTCATCTCTTTCATCGTCTATAGGCCCTTGTGTGTAAGGCGTTTATACTGAGATGTCTGGTCGTGGACGGTTTTCAGTGCTTTCAGCCTGTTAGCAAGCGCAAGGTATACTCGTAAGATTACGCCTTTCCTTTTTATTTCTTCCTATTGAAACAAAAGTGCCTTGCCTATGGAACAAAAGTTTCTCGGTTAAGAAACAAACGTTTCTTAGGCAAGAAACTTTTGTGCCACAGTAAGGAAACAAATGTTCCTCTAAAGTGAAACTTACGCTTCTTCGTAATGGAACAATATCTGATTAAGGTACTCTTAATCTGCCTTCCCGGTATGCTTGCTCAAAGTAAGTCGTTTCTATTGCTTAATAAGATGAGCCATTGTTTGCTTCCCGTTTTCTCCTGTCAGACGTACAAGATAGTATCCTTTATTTAATTTGCTGACATTGAAGGTACGGTTTGCGGTTGTCTGCTCGTCTACTATGATTCCATTCATTGCAATAATCTGCACTTTGACAATTCCGGATAATAAAATCCAAACATCCTCTTGGGCAATTGTAGGGGCAATAGCGATTTGCCGGTTTTCTTCCGGTATCGTTTCTATGGAAGTAATTTCTACAGGCTTGTTTATATACAGTCTGAACTCTCCGGCAGGCAAAGAGAAGGGACCTCCTGTTTCGGATTTACCGGTCATGAAATCATACCAGTCTTCTCCGCTATTCAAATTTGGGATACATATATTAGTGGCAGTACCGAAGTTGCCTACTAAAACAAAGTGAAGATCCGGATGTGTTATTTCAATACGTCGGATAGGCCAGTCTGTCTCATCCACATTTCCTACGAATTCTCCGTCGGATATCACATGGGCATACTGTTCTCTGAAATTTAGTAATTTGCAATAAGTCTCAAATAAATTCTTTCGTTCCGGAACCTCCAGGAACTCCCAATGAGGAGGTTTCGTTTCACCTTCATAGCTGGAACTAAGTTCGTCCGTACCTTCTTTTGACTGAATAGAGATGTCGTACCCCATTTCGCCAAATTCCCACATCATCTTGGGACCGGGCATCATAAATAAAAAGGCTGCGGCAGTTCCACATCTTTTCATACGTACCTCTAATTCCGTTCGAATTTCTCCAATTCCATTCACTGAAGCATTGTATGCAACACGCTCTTCGTCATGGCTCTCCATATAAGTTACCCGGTTGTTTTTACTCCATCCTTTAGATGAAGCCATGGCTCCCTTAAACGAACTACCTTTCTGAACTCCATTGATCGCATTGCTGAAAGGAGAATTTTGCTTTCCCCATAGCATCAGATCGTGTTCGGCAAGTTCTTTTTCTTCTTGATCGCCAGCTAAATGCTCGTAAATGAGGTAAGCGTCACTTTTTCGCTTCCGTATTTCATCCGATAATCTCTTTATAATGCGGATCCGATCCGGATCGTATGCAGAACCATCTCCCGGAGTATTGGTAAAACCTTTGGAGAAATCGAAACGGAAACCATCCAGTTTATACTCTTTTAGCCAGAAAGCGCAAATGCTGTCTAAAAGAATCTGCGTTTCTTTACTCTCATGGTTGAAATCGGCTCCCCATGAATATTTAGTATTGGGAGAAACCATATTGAACCAGGGATTATCTGCTGCCGGCTGTGCTTTGGTATTTCCCGGAGGATCAGCATACAGTCTGACTAAGGAACAAGTACCATATGCATGATCCAATACAATGTCCATGATCACTGCTATTCCACGTTTGTGGCACTCGTCTATAAATTTCTTATAATCCTCTTCTGTTCCATACACTTTTTCTGTTGCAAAGAAGAAGGTGGAGTGATATCCCCAATTGGTTATTCCGTCTATCTTGCAGAAAGGCATTAATTCGATTGCATTGATTCCCAATGATTTCAGATAATCCAGTTTCTCAAGGGCCAGTTTCAGATTTCCTTTATATTCACCGTTGCGTGTGAAATCTCGAAGCAGGAGTTCGTAAATTGTCAGTCGGTCTTGGCGTACGCCTTTAAAATCAGTCACTTCCCATGGATATTCCGGTTTTGCCGTTTGCCACACAGATACAATATCAGCTTTACATTTTTCCGGAAATTCCATGAGGTTAGGATATGCGACGGGAGATATTCCTTTGTCGAACTTCCTTTCGAGTATCTTATTGGCATAAGGGTCTGCGATATCCAAAAGACCATCGACCAGGTAATAAAAAGCATATTCTTTCCCGGGAATGAGATGATTCAGAGTAATCCAGAAGTAGTCACCGTCTCTTTTCATCCGATAATCCTCTTTCACTTCCCAGTTGCTCAGTTCGCTCATTAAATACGCAAATTGCTTTCCCGGAGCGAACAGCACTAAAGTGAGGCTTTCGTCATTGTGGTAGTTAATACCTCTTTGTACTCCTTCCGGGCGCGGACTATCTTCTCCCGGAGTTATTGTATGGGACAACAGTAATTTAATATTCGATTTTTTATCACCGGTAGCCCTCCCGTCCATGGTGCCATCCGCATTACGCAACACAAACTCGATACTCAGCAACTGTTCGTCTGCTTTAAACTCGTAAGGTGGTTCCATCTGAGTGTTTTGCATAAAGAACTCTTTGACGGACGGGGTGATTTTAAGCTGCCAGAGGTTATCTCCGACTTTCTGGAGTTTAACAGCATCAATATTACATTTGTCGGGTGTTGTCTTATCCGGCCACAAAGCAATTCTGGATTTCCATTCAGTACCACTCGGACTTTCGGAAGTGATAACTCCCATATGTGAATAAATCGGTCCTTCAAAATCGACTAAAGAAGCTTTCTGAAAGGAACACTTGGTCAGATCAAAAGTCACAGTAACTTCATCGTCACCTGTTGGCTTAGATGGTGTACAATCTACAATCTGTGCTTTTAGAGATAAAGTGCACAGAAGTGTGATAAACAATATATAAGTTCTCATAAGGATAATTTTTAATTGTTTCAATGTCAGTATTATAAAAGAATGGGCTGTATCGGAAATATACGATACAGCCCGATTCTAATCACTCAATTAACCTGAAAACTACTCATCAGCACTGGGGACCAGTTCATACCGGAAAGGATATTCCTGCAAATACACATTGAAGTCATAATATCCTTCTGCTGCAAGAAATGGAATATTCTTTGTACCGGATATGATACCCGATTGATTACCCTTTTCCACCTTATTGTCGGTAGCTCCCATATTGGCAGCATTTGCCCAGGTTTTGCCCACTGCATTCGCTCTGAATTTGAATTCAAACTTAGAGGTATTGGGTACACCACTTCCGTCTGTCTGATATTCCGGAACATACACATGCTTGGCAGTCCATACTTTTCCTTCCGGATCGTATGTCAGAACAGCTCCTGTTCCTTCTTCAGGATTTTGAGCTGACATGGAATTTGCCCATTGAGGATAACTCATATTACGCTGTCCGCACACGAAAAACTCTTTATAGAATTTGTAAAGTGTCATGGTCTTTGCGTTCTCCGTGATTTTAACTACCATTTTATAAAATCCCGGTCCATCGAGTATTTCCTCTTTATTGGAACCCGGTGCAAAAGAACCCGGAGCAATAACGTTTCCTCCTGCCTGCAGAGCAAGGCTTGTACCCGGAGTGAATGAAGCCGGTGCTCCCCATTCAACTTCCGGTGCCAGTTCTTCAACCAATTTTATACCTTGGTCTAATTTGGGTAAATATACATATCCTTCATACTCTCCATTCCAGCCGGGAGAATATAATACTTCTGCATTATTTGTTGTAAAGTCGGTATAATCACCTATTACATAAAGTAAGTCGGGATCACTGGAAAACGTAGTCACATTGAATTCGGATATGGAGGATGTCAATGATGCATAGGCTGTGCTGATGGTGGCTTCAACGCGCATTACAATGTCTGTAGGTCGGCGTTTGATGGCTCCGGCCGACAATAAGGCGGCATTCAGATCCTTTACTTTCACCGTATATTTGTTTTCATTGGTAATTGCAAACGTTGTGTATGTCAGATCATTTATATCTACTCCTTCCTTTTTTACAGCCAGCTGAATGGCGTAGGAAATAATAGCATCGTAGCCAAATTGGGCAGGGGTCCACTCAATGACGGCCAAGTCTGTCTCGGCAGCATTCTTATCCAGAACAAACACATCGTCAAAGGTCTGTTTCCAGGAACTGGCAACAAAATTATCAGGGTCCAGTATTAGTTTCTCATCTTGTGCGCAAGACGCCAGGCAAAGAAGAGAAATTATGCTAACTATTGAATAAACTAACTTTTTCATATTTAATCTTCTTAAAGAGGTTATTGATTGGAAACGGCATTGTCATAGCCCGGATTCTGAGTCAGATTAGGATTGGCACCTATATCTGAAGCGGGTATAGGGAACAGTTCTCTATATTTGGGAACGGCAGAACCGGGGAAAGTTCCATTCTTGAATTCCCATGTATAATCATTCCCGGAATATTTACCAAAGCGGATCAGATCTGTGCGGCGGAATGCTTCCCAATAAAGCTCGCGGGAACGCTCACCGAAAATATAATCGAGAGTGAAAGAGCTCAGATCTTCGGCCTGTATTTTTGCGCGATGCCTCAATTCGTTGAGCTTTTCCAGAGCCAATGCATCCGTACATGTTCCTCCGGATTTTCTCACCGCAGCTTCAGCGTAGTTCAGATAGGCTTCGGCAAGGCGCATCAAGGGATAGTCTAGACTTGGATATTCAGTCAAAGAAATCACATTCCCATTTTCATCCGTATATGAGGGCGGTATGCCTTCACGTGTCAGGTTGGTCCATTTATAGGAAGGCCAGCCATAAATGAAGGTGCTCGAACCGGCATTTTTGGACATAGGCAAATGGCAAGTCGGGGTAAAGAAAATAGCCCGGTTATCCAAGGTGTTTACATACTTTCCCAATGATCCGTTTCCGTCATCAACCACCTCATCCATTGTTCCGAGGAAATCATCAATTCCCGGGTAGAAGTGACGGACGAAAGTCAATGTAGCGCGAGAACCTTTGAAACTCTTTGAGATACCACTCGTTTGGGTAAAGTTAGGATCGTTGGGACCTCGTGAACCTGCTACCAGGAATTGTGTTGCATAAGACTGAGTCCAGCGTCCGTCAAAGTTGATCGTGAAAATCATCTCTTTACGTGCATCTGTATTTTCACCGTTGTCAGCCATGAAAAGTTCTGCATAGTTGGGACATAAATCATATCCTGCACTGATCACGTTGCGGGCATATTTCATGCACTCATCATATTTAGGTGTCTGAATATACACTTCTGCATTCAAATATAAGCGTGACAGCAACATCCAGACAGCTGCCTTGTCGGCACGCCCATACTCATTCTGTCTCGGTTCGGTCATATGCGGATCGTCTGATAATTCCAGAAGTTCGCTCTCAATGAAACTGTAGAGTTCGGCACGTGAACGTTGTGGAGGCAAATAAGTACCGATTGGATCGTTTTCTGTAATGAAAGGAGTATTCCCAAACATATCCATAGCGTGATAATACATCAAAGCACGGAGAAAACGGGTTTCGGAACGATAATACTGTATGTTAGCTCTGAGAGCATCATCTACTCCACGGTCATTCAAACGCTCGTCTGTGGTTTGTTTCAGATAATCATTGCACATGGTAATAGTGAACAAGAGACGATAATAGAGACCTGAAATTATCGGATTGTTCAAGGTGCTGTATGTATTGTAAGAGAGTTCGGGACATCCCGGGTCGGACTGAGTGAATGTCACCTCGTCTGTAGTGAACTCCTGCATGTACCAGAATGTACGTAAGAATGGAGAGGTTCCGGCATCCACATCAGCAATTTCCGCACTGGCTGGTCCGCTTTGTCCGGAGAGGCCAAGTGCTGCATACAATTTGGCTAATCCCTGCATGTAACTTTCAGGGGTAGAATACGCTTTATCTGCCGTATACAACTTAGGATCAAGCGGGGTAGTGTTCAGGTCATCGAAGCAAGACGCAAATAGAATCGTCATTACCGGGAACAGTATTGATAGTAAAATATATTTTAGTTTCATAACAGATCATTTTTTAGTAGTTAAGATTCAAACCTAATACAAAGATACGAGGGCGTGGCCATGCATTATTGTCAATACCACTACTTACCTCCGGATCTAATCCAGAGTATTTTGTGATAACAAATGGATTTTGGGCAGTGAATGAGACACGTCCTCCAAGTTTACTATTAAATAGTTTTTTGAAAGAATAGCCCAGGGTGATATTATCCACCTTCAGGAAAGATGCATTTTCCAGGAATAAATCACTCTTTGCCTGAGTGACGGTAATGGGATTGCGGAACTTTGAAGTTTTCACAACAAATTCAGGTATATTGCGTACTGTTTGGCCGTTGCTGAATGTATAGTCGGCTGAACAGCGTGCGGAATTGTAATCGTTGAATACCCAGTTCCCAATACTTCCATGTGCATTAAAACCGAAGTCCCAATTCTTATAACGGAATAACATATTGAATCCGAAGAATACATCCGGGCGCGATTTGTGTTTAAGTACGAGGTCTTTGTCATCGATGATGCCATCCTTATTCTGGTCGATAAATGCATCTTGAACCGGATTACCATATTCGTCGTATACCTGTTCATATACATAGAATGTATTAGGAGCATACCCTACACTATGTATCTGGATGTTATTACCCGTTCCCATGCTGATACCTCCGGTGGGCACTCCCACGTAGTCCGGATTGAAGATGGCGGTCAGTTTCGTAATTTTCGATTTGCTCCAGGTAGCGTTTACACCGATATCCCAAGAAAAGTCTTTTGTAACGATAGGAGTGGCATTGATGTTGATTTCAACACCCTTATTCTCCAAATTACCGATATTGGCGGTCATCTTATTCGTAAAATTAGAACCGGCGGGAATGGGAATGGAGTTTAATAGATCGGAGGTCTCTTTGTAGAACAAGTCGACACTCCCCGATAAACGGTTATTAAAGAATCCCCAATCCAATGCCACATTCCAGGTGGCGGTAGACTCCCACTTGATGTTTTCATTATAAGCTTCCGGTTTCAATATCTGATAGAATTTATCTCCGATCTGATATTGTGAAGTAGAAGTGATGGTTGACAAATTATAGGTTGCAATGTAAGGATAGTAATCTGAACCAATATTTTGCTGTCCCGTCACACCATAACTGGCGCGTAGCTTTAAGTTACTCAGCTTATCGAATTTCTTGAAAAAAGCTTCATCGGACATTCTCCACGCTAAAGCTACAGAAGGGAAGAGGCCCCAACGGTTAGAAGGAGAGAAACGGGAAGTTCCGTCATCACGCAATGTGAAAGTAATCAGATACTTGTCCATAAATGTATAATTCAAACGTCCAAAAAGTGAAATCAAATAATATTCTTTAGGAGCTGCACTTTCCGAAATAAATACCGATTCATAATTTTCTAACGGATTGGAGTAGGTCTGACTCTGGTCATCTCTTTTAAAATGTTGCCATGAATAACCGGCCATGACATCAATCTTACTGCGAATTGCCTTTATATCTTTTACGTAATTCAAATAGAAATCCAAGAGATAGTTCTCGCGGGTCGATTTAGAATCGGTATACCTTCCTTGTCCCGGAGGCAAGATGGCATCTGTATACGAACTGTACGATCCGGGATAATTACCTTTATCACCATCATTTTTCGTGTAATCATATCCCAAGTTCAGGTTGGCACGTAATTCCGGTAAAAAATGAAAGGAATAATCAAGCTGCATATTACCGAAAGAACGGAATACTTGGGTCTCATCCCAGTAACCACTGAGTCGTGATACAGGATTCTCCGAGCCATTACGATTGATAGAACCATCCGGATTCAGCCATTGAAAATAACCGTTATATTTATTGTAATCAATCGAGCCGTCGGCATTATAAAAGTGCACCGGCTTTGTAGGATCAAATGCTGCGGCAGCGTTGATGGCTCCGGTAGATACATATTTATTCTTATTCTCCGTAGCTTTTAGATTGATACTCACACTTAAATGCTTATCGAAGAATTTAGGAGTAAATGTGACTGCCTGGGTAAAGCGCTGGAAATTGGAACCTTTCAAGGTACCATTCTGATCAGTATATCCGAGAGATACGCGGAAAGGATATTTATCACCTCCTCCGGATATTCCTATATTCTGGTCGGTAGACAGACCTATCCGGTAGATTTCCTTTTGCCAGTCTGTATTATAATATCCTATTGTACCATCCGGATAGGTATAATTGATGGCTTTGTGAACTGCTGCCCCGGATAACGTGTTTTCCGGATAATACTCGTCAATATAGGCACGGAACTCATCGGCATCAAGGACCGGTACTTTACCCGAATTTACGTTGGCGCTGTATGTGCTGCTGTATTCCACTTTCAGTGCCTTGCTTCCTCCTTTTTTCGTAGTGATGATAATGACCCCATTAGAAGCTCTGGAACCATAGATGGCTGTTGCGGAAGCATCTTTTAAAACACTGAATGATTCTATATCCTCGGGATTTAATGCTCCCAGTACGTTCGACATACCCACTCCGGCATCATCAGATGTAGTAACTCCGTCAATCACTATCAAAGGAGAATTGCTGGCAGATAGAGAGGAGCCGTTACGGATGCGGATGGTGGTACCGGACCCCGGTTGCCCATCGCCCGGAACAATCAGCAAACCCGGCACTTTTCCTGTCAGCATATCCTGAGGAGTGGTGATTGCACCTTTGTTCATGTTTCCGGCTTTCAGGGTTGCCACTGCTCCGGTTGCATCTTTTTTAGTCACCTGACCATAACCGATGACTACTACTTCTTCCAAGGATTGAGCGTCTTCGGACATTTTTACGTTGAGTACCGAACCCGTATCGACAGACAGAGTCTGTGTCTGGAATCCAATATAAGAAAAAGACAGTTTTGCGCCGGCAGATACCTGTATTGAATATTTTCCGTTTACATCGGTTATGACACCCGTTTGTGTACCAACCGCTTGTACATTCACACCAATCAAAGGATCTCCATTGTCATCACGGACAACACCTGTCACTATTTTCTGACCGGTATGTTGTCCTCCAACTTGTGCTGTCTGTTTTGCCCTCGGTTGTTTTGTATTATTTTGCTGACCAAACAGCATCACTGCCGACAGGCAGAAAAGGACTGTAAACAGGCTACGAATTAAAATGATTTTTTTACTTTTCATAGGTTGTGTCTCCATAAAATTAAAAATTAACATCGATATCATTTAAGAGCACTGATGGTAAGTACTCCTGTTTTATTGCTATTCGGGAGGGTGATTTCCACCATTCCGGTATGATAAGACTTACTTTTAACCGGTCTGCCATTGAATTGTACTTCATACGTATGATCCGGATTCATACATACAATCATACAACGCTCATGAGGCAGTGTAGAATCGTCAAAAGAAATCTTGGCGCGATACTGAGAATAATCTGTATTAAAATGATTCTCGGCAATCCATATTTCAAAGCCGGTTGACACCTTGCCGGGCTTATAATAAGCAGCAAACCAATTTAGTATCGGAGAAGAAAGGCCGGAAAATTGATGCCATCCAGCTCCTCTTCCTGAGGAAATTATAAAGTGTTCGAAAGTGTAATAACTTTCCTGGCACTCTTGTTCCCATTTGTCTAAGGCGGTTTGTGCTATCTGATAGGCTTGTTCACCTTTTCCTATGTCTAAAAGAGCTTTCCATATAACCCATTGATGGGGAAACCAGACTGCTCCGTTCCAATATCCGTCTGCCTGATAATAAGGGGCCGATTGATCGACAGTTGAAAGACCGGAAGATGTCCACAATTCTTTCGGTGAAAACAAATGTCCCACCAACCTGTCTACTTGCTCAGGGGTACAAATACCTGCTGCCAGCGGGGTTACTCCGTCTAATCCCTTATTGAAGTTGGACTGATCCTTGTATCGGAAAATTGCTTTGGCATCTCCGGATGCATCATGAGTCACATATCCGAAATAACCACTCTCTTCATCCCAGGCGTAGGTTTGCAGTGCTTTAGAAAGATTCTTGATAATCCGGTCGTAGCCCTTTATATCCTCTTTCAATCCCATCTCTTTAGCAGCCAAACGCAAAATTTTGGCGGCACGAAGATAATACGCTGAAGTTACTACAGGGGTTACAAACGGATATTGACTCTTATCACTGCGTAGTGCTTGCTGCGGTGGATAGTCGTCCCAGCCTCCGGAATTATAAAAATAATCCCAGGTTCGGAGCAGACCGGAGCCTTTCATGCGCGTAGTAGAGTTCGGGTTGTTTCCTAACATAAAATCAAAGTATTGTTTCAGCCTCGGATAGAGAAACTTCAGTACTTCACGCGATTGGCTATTGTTCCACAAATCATAGTAAGCATACATCTGGATAGGCAATGGAGTACCATGATGAATAAAAGCAGATTCACTTCCCACCGGTGTAGTATAAGCTCTGATACATTCGAAGGCTTTCGTTATATCCACATCAATCATGCCTAAAGCGATGAAGCCAAGGTCCCATGTATAGAGGCTATTCCAATTCTTCCCGGGTGTAAAATGCCGGATATATTCTTTCTGAGTGTAAACCGGATAAACAACATTGGAAAGTAATGCGGCCTGCAATAACTGATGCCCAAAACTATACTTCTTTCCTCCGGGTAGCAGGGCCTCCTCTGGTTTTACCGGTTGCTGAGACTGAGCTAAAGAAACAAACTTTTCAGGAGTGGAATGAAAAAGCTCTAAATCTTGTCTGACTTTCTCACGGCTGCCGGTACATACCAACATATACAGTGTTTGTTCTGAATGAGGAGCTAATACTACCGGTCGCAAAAAAGCATTTGTATAGTGCCATTGTTTGTCACCAATCAGTTTTCTGGCTAAATGATCGTGTGTTTTCTTTCGGAAAAATGACTCTAATTCACTATTCAGCACTTCCCGGATAAACGATTCTTTATAATTCCAGGCTACTCCATAGAAATTCTCACAATCTTCATATTTTAATATGAAATCCTGCTTCTCGTTTCCCACTTCAATTATTGGTGTAAAAGGTATTGCGGTGGGGGTGAACTTCAGTTTGCCCATATCTTCAGCAGTCCCGATAAAGAATCCGTCCAAACAAATCTCGGCAGTTCCTTCGGAAATAAGTTCCAGAATGTATTCACCACTCTTTCTGCCATAATAGGAGATCGGGAGAATTGTAAAATCTCCGGTTCCGGTGAATTTTACCACTTCATCAGTCAGTCCTTTCAAACGTAAAGTTGCAGTTTTCCCTTTTTCAACTTTATATCTGAATCCTATAGCCCCATCTTCCATACCTGAAGGTATATCTATCCGGTAGCTTACCCGATCGCCCGCGTCTTTTCCAAATCCTTTTCCCAAAACGGACCCATCCAGTGAAAAACTGCTACGTTCTTCATTTCTGTACCACCCGTCATACACCAGTCCATACTGAGGAGTTTTAAAAGCAGGTTCATTCTCTGTATAATCTATCGCACTATACCATTGCAAACGAGAAGCTCCTGAAGCTTTCACCTGTGGGTGTGCTTCCGGATAATCGATATAGGCCATTTGATTCAGGGCCAGATTCTGATAAGTCTCCGTATTGTTTACACAACGTATACCTACCAGTGTGCTGCTTTCATCCAATATATAATAAGTAACATCTGTAAATACCCGGTCTTTCCACTCCAACTCATAGCGATAGGTAATGCGATTCATGGAAGGATTTATATTCCATGGATAATAGGACGATTCAAAAAGGACATGCGGAACCAACTGCCGGTTTCGGTAATAACCGGGCATTACAGAAAAGTCAAAGCGTATTCCTTTCTTTATGTCAGGTATATGCGAAATTCCTGCATAACGCTTTGAATAAGGTCCCCAGGATGTTAATGAAGTTATATCATGACTATCATTGAAACAAGATGGAGGGACGATCGCCCCCAACTGTGGAATCATTAATCCACTCATCAACAGCCCTGCTATAAATCGTTTCATGATGTGATTAGATTAAAGTTATACAGATTAAAGTACTCTAAGCTTCACCAATTCTTTGGGAGTCGGTTTTTCATCCAGCTTTTTACCGTTTACCTTTACACTTTGAAATCGAATATTTTCTCCGTTCTGGAAACAGTAGGGGGTAGGTACTTTACCGATTGTTACGTTTTTCAATACAATGTTCTGAAGAGGACGTTCTGCAAAACCGGCCATGTAAATACCACATTCATTGGATTGCTTGCAGGTTACATTCTCAATCAAGAATGAGTCAAATAACGTTGGATGGAAAGCTGAGCGTTCCCCTTTATAGTTCGGTTCAAAACGTATCAGGGCAGTACGTACTGTATCTGCTTGTACATTACGTACATATACATCCTGTATGTAAGCTCCACGGTCAAGATTCGATTTGAAATAGATGGCATTGGAGGACTTCGGAATTGTAATATTTTCAATAAAGATATTCCGGACTCCACCGGCAATCTCGCTACCAATACATACACCATTAATTTTAGAGCGGAAAGAACAATTACGTATCACAACATTTTCCGTCGGCTGACCGATGCGCCATGCGTCATTATCCCGTCCTGATTTGATGGCTATTGCATCGTCGCCTGTGGAGAAAGTACAACCTTCAATCAGTACGTTCCGGCAGGATTCCGGATCACAACCATCATTATTATAATTATGACTGTCAACTGTTACATTACGGACAATTACATTGTTACAGAAAATAGGATGAATCACCCAGAACGGAGAATCCATGATAGTGACGCCTTCTATTCTTACATTAGCACAGCCAAAAGGTTCGATAAAACCGGGACGAAGTTTATAGCCTTCGCCGAATATACGACGATAAACCGGTACATTGGTACGCCCCATCTTACGAAGCATTTCCTGTTCTACTGTCTGAATATTATTCCATGGTGAGAATTTTTTTGAGCCATTTCCATTTACGGTGCCCTCACCTGTCAGAGCTATATTCTGCACATGATATGCGTATATCAGCGGAGAATAGTTGAACAGCTCGGTACCTTCCCAACGAGTAATGACAGCCGGTAAATAGTCACTTTCATTAGTGCTGAAATCAAGTATCGCTCCTTTTTCCAGATGTACATTTACATTGCTTTTGAAGACCAGAGGCCCATTCATATAGTAAGTACCTGCAGGAACAGTGATTTTTCCTCCACCGTTGTCGCTACAAATTGTAATAGCCTTTTCAAAGGCTTCTTTACACAATGTTTTTCCGTCTCCGACTGCACCAAAGTCCGTGATGACATAAGTTTTGTCGGGAAATGTCACAGGATCTAGGCTCTGCACGATGGCATCTGCTTTATCCCAAGGTGATTGCTGGGCGCAGATATTCATAGCAAATGTCAACGCCGCAGATGTGATCATTAAAGAGATTTGTTTCATCATTATTTATTTTTTAATAGGGTTATACTTTCTTGAATAGTACTTTTCAAATTCTTTTCTATCCTGTCGGGTTCTAATCCAACATAACCTTGGTAACCGACCTTTTTCAGCAATTTCATGAACTGTTGATAATTAAAGGAGTCTGTCCGGTTAAGTCCTTTCCGTTCTGGAATGCCCGCAATATGATAATGAGAAATATAAGAATGATATTTTTTTATATCACTCATTATATCACGTCCCATATCGTTCATATGCCAGACATCATATAAAAGTTTGAAATTCGGTGAGTTTAGTTTTTTACATAATGCTACTCCCCATTCCGGATTATCACACTGATAATAAGAGAAACGCTGTTTTGTGAAAATCTCTTCAGTATTACGGCTACTGAGTAACTCCATTACCAAAGTCACATTTGCTTTTTCTGCGATATCCAATAGGGGCTTTAATCCTTCCACACATGCTTCCAAAGCCTCTTCATCCGATAAGTCCGTATTTATTCCAGAATAACATACCACTTGCTTAATTCCTTTTTCTGCTAATAGGGGAATGAAGCGTTTATAGTTTTCAATTAGTGATGAATGCCACCTCCGGTCGCAAAATCCTCGTTCGATTCCCATATCTATACCATCAGCCATGGCAACGGTTAGTCCTTTCTCTTTCACAATGTCCCACTTTTCCGGATCTACCATATCAATAGCTACAGCTCCGTTTTCTTTTGCCATATCACATAATATAGCAGTCTGTGTACGAAAACTCCACTTTACTAAAGATATGCCTATCGGGTCCTTTCCGTAAACTTCAGTTATGGAATTTATGGATAACCAGCAGATGAATATTACTTGAATATAGCGCTTCATAATTTTCATATATACTTAAGTTTTTATTTGTTTTCAAATAGATTACCGGCTTCTTTTACCTCTTGCCCGATTTCTTCATTGTACAACTGGGATACCTTACTGAAATCATTGCCAATCAACTTTATACCGGAAGATTTGCCGCTGTTTTCCAAAAAAGACGGTAGAGCATTTTCTGTTGAGAATCCTCTGATCATAAGATTTTCCACATTATTTGTCCTGATATAGGCAGATTCGCTCAGGTGCGAAATCGTTTTCACTTTATCTATGGTAATATCACGGCAATCGTCAAGGTACAGCGCATGCCTATCACCTTTATTGTCTAAATTAAATTGTATATCTTCTAAGGTCAGATGGCGTACATGACGGATAAAAAAGCCATATGCCGGTAAGTTTGCACCAAAAATCTTATTTTCCGGATAGCTGTTTTCCACTTCGGGGATAGTGCGCAGTGTATGTTCTTTACGTCCGCCACCAGGACAATTCAGTATTATATGGCTCAACTTTATATTTTCTGCATACTGATCGGGAATACCTGTAATGGAACAACTCATCAGGCTATTGCTTGTGGCCGTAATGTTACTGATTACTATTCCTTTCATCGTACCAACCAGCGGACTATGTCTTTGTCCGTAACGAATAAATATAGGGGTCAATGTATTGAACATGGTGATATTATTAATCACTATCTGCTCCATTGTTCCTCCATCGACCATTTCCAATGCAATGCCCGAATTGTTTGTATAATTGGCTGTTACACCAGGTATAGTATACTTTTTATAATCAAAATAATCATTTTGTTCCGGGCGCTTTATAACACAGTTGGATATGGCAATATTCTTGAATCCACCTCTGGAAGCTGTTCCCAATTTTATAGCATTACAATTACTGGAAACAATACAATTGGAAATGGCAATATTTTCACAAGGGCGTTCTTTGTAGTAGCTCTTCAAGCATATCGCATCATCAATACAATCGATTATACAATCGGATACGGTAATATTTCGCCCATCGAGATCTATTCCATCATTATTAAAATAGCTGGTAGAACGAATTGTAATCCCTCTTATTTGTACATGGTCACAATCGCTGATACGCAAAGTCCAATAAGAGGCATTGATCAGGCTTACATTACGAATATCTATTTGTGAACATCCTTCAAAATTAGCGGCATAAATACGGTCTGGGGATTTGGCACCTCCATGAAAAACAGTATCATTGCCATTCGCATCGATCACTCCACTCCCACAAATACCTGTATTATGGACATTTTCTGCATGAATAAGTCCCTTACGATGAGTTCTAAGTTCAGGATACTCATTTAGGTCCGAACTTCCTCTCAGTACGGCTCCACGATCTAAAAAGAGCATTACATTGTTTTTCAGAAATAATGTTCCACTGATATAAGTACCTGTAGGTATACATACCGTACCTCCTCCATTTGTGGAACATAAGTCAATAATTTTCTGTAAGGAAGCTGTCTCGGATCTTCCTGAATTGGCTTTCACTCCATAGTCTGTTACATTATATATAAAAGACGTAGCCTTTGACGGATGACTTATACAGACTAATAAAACCAGAATACTAAAAAGTGTCTTTTGCATATCGTATCATTTAAAGTTTCAGAATAGCCGGATTTAACTCCGATTGTTCGCTGACAAAGGTATGCGCAGAACTACTTTTTTGTTTGAAGCTATGTTACGGATATTAACACAAATGATACAAGAACATGATATAATCGCTTAATAATCGGATATTTCTGTATTTATTCAATTATTTATGCTGGTAGTCGGATGGTGAAACACCATAGCTTTCCTTAAAAGTGCGAGTAAAATAAGAAAGGTTATTAAAGCCGACCTGATAGCAGACATCAGAAACAGAAACACCTTCCTGACGAAGCAAATCAGCTGCCACTTTAAGTCTTACATTTAGAATGAAACGGCTGGGAGATAAATTCGTAAGATACTTTATCTTACGATAGAGATGTACACGGCTTACTCCTAACTCTTTCCCGAAATCCTCAATGGTTAGTTCTGAATTAGTAAGGTTCTTTCGCAGAAAGTCATAGCATTTCTGCAAAAATTGCTCATCATAGTCAGTTACCTCTACGTTCATATCTTTCGGACTGATTCTTTTCTGGAAAGATTGTCGTAACCGTTCATTGTTATCTAATAAGTTTTGAATACGCGCCAATAATAAATCAAAATTAAACGGTTTGAATACATAATCATTGGCACCCGAAGACAATCCGTCTTTTACGTGTGTGTCCGATACATGTGCTGTCAGTAAGATTACTGGAATATGATTAATCTCAATATTACTTTTTATAGCTTTACAGAGTTCTATTCCGTCCATGACCGGCATCATTACATCACTGATGACCAAGTCGATCTCTCTCCGGTGTATGATTTCTAATGCTTCATGGCCATTATCACAATCGAATACATTGTATATAGTGGCAAGCTTACTTTTCAGATACTGTCTGATCTCATTGTTATCTTCTACAACTAACAAAGTTCTAAGCTCTTTTTCCACCTTTGGGCGTTCCATAGCAGGCTCTGTTTTGGGAGCGACTGAAGGAGTCAGAATCAAACGATGTTCCTGTTCTGTTTCATCACATAACTCATCTTCCCGCAAATGGTCTTTACCTATTGGAATCAGGAATTTGAATACAACACCTGTGTCGTCGATATTTTCAACCCAAATATCACTATGATGCAGGCGCATGATCATACGATTGAAACTTAGACCGATTCCTGTTCCCTGCTGGCTCTTTGTGTTTTTAAGCCGATAAAAAGGTTCGAAAACTTCTTCAAGTTTATCTTCCGGAATAATATCTCCTTCATTGAATACAGAAATAAGTATAGCTTCCTTTACCCGTTCATCTACCCGTTCCCGATAGGGTGACTTATTCAAAGTTATCACATCAACGTTTAGGGAGATGACACTTTCTTCATTGGAATACTTGAAAGCATTCATCAGGACATTATAAAAGACTTTCTCCAGTAGCTGAGGATTATACCAGGCTATTAGCTCTGTTTCAGGTAAATGTATCTTTAATGGATGATTTTGGATTCTGGACAATTCGCTAAAAGCAAGTATCACCTCCTTGATAAAAGGAATCAGGTGTTGTTTGGATGCTAATAATTCCATACGCCCTTCATCATGCTTGCGAAAATCCATCAACTGATTTACTAACTTCATAATTTTCATGACATTGCGTTGAACTCCCTGTAATACTCCTTTTTCCATCTGTGAAGGAGTGTTGGATGCCAATAGGTCAGTCAATGAACCGGAAATCAGTGTCAGTGGAGTACGTATCTCATGGGAAAAGTTTGTAAAAAGATCAAGTCTGAATTTATGCATCTTATCTAAATTCTTCTTTTCTATATTCTTGATCTCTAAGTCGTGTTCCAACTGCATCTTAATGCGCAGGTAGTAAAAGAACAAGGCCAACAATGCAAGTATTACAATCGTATATGCCAGATAAGCCCACCATGTACGCCATGGTGCAGGTTTAATAATGACAGAAAGCAGATTGGACGGTTCAGACCAGGTTCCATTACTGTTGCAAGCACAGACTTGGAACTGATATTCACCTGCTCCCAGGTTACTATAAGTCACCTGTCTTTGTGTACCGGCTAAATTCCATTCCTTATCGATACCTTGTAATCGGTAACGATACAGGTTCTTGTCCGGATAGATATAGCTTAATGCAGCGAAAGCAAAAGTAAGATTATCTTGATTATACTTAAGTTCAACCCTGTGGTGGGTACGTATATTTTTACGGGATAGAGTATCTATTGACTGATTATGAACTAGAAAATCTGTCAGAACAACCTTAGGAGCCTTCTTATTAACATGCATCACATCTTTTGGAACGACTTCAACTAAACCGTTACTTCCCCCAAAGTATAGCAAATTGCGTTCTGAAACAAAACAAGACATAGACTTTACGTGCAACAATGGAAATCCATTGTAAGCATCATATCTTATAAATGTATGGTCTTCTTCATTATAATAAGCTATTTCATAAAATGAGCTGATCCAGATACGACCGTCATTATCCTCCAGTATACCGCAAATGTTGTTACCAATGTGATCGCTATTTGTATTGAATACCTGCTTCACTTCACCCGAACTGTCCATACAGACCAGTCCTTGTCCGAATGTTCCTATCCAAATACGATCTTTCTTGTCTTTATAAATGTAACTGACAGACAAATCTTCTCTACCCATAACAGGAATAGGTGTGAAAACATTCTCTGCGATATTATAGCAGAACAGACCATTATTACGAGTACCAATCCATAGCTCATTATCGGAAGCTTCATAGATAAAATACACGTCTCTTACCTTATGAGAACTGTTTGATGGATAGAAAGTCGTAAAGCTTTCATTCTGTTCGTTGAAACGGCAAATGCCACCCGGACCGCCGTTAAAACCAATCCAAATATATCCATTGGAATCCTGCAATGCACAGTTCACTCGATTTCCGGGAATGCGCCCGGTTTGTGAAGTAGCTGTATAATGTCCGATGAGTTGTTTTGTTTTCAAATCAAAAAGGTGGATGCCATGAGATTCTGTACCAACCCATAACGTACCCTTATGAATTAACAGAGGCTTACATTCCACTAGAGGAGTCTCTCCGTTGTATAACTCATAATATTGTTGAGTCCTCGTAACCGGGTTGTAATAAGTGATTCCAAGATCATCACTTCCAAGCCATATTCCTTGCCCATCGGGTACCATTGATCCGATTATTCCAGTGGAGGCTTTACCAGTCCGTTCGATTGGGATGTGCTGGCCAGATCTACGCCGGTGTTGCTGATCT
>OGXH01001124.1_pt1 | contig 19856 bp, 15 predicted proteins | sample 1576241 | NCBI WGS metagenome assembly OGXH01 (sample SAMEA3541529, study PRJEB24748) | human gut metagenome | biome: human gut; feature: human-associated habitat; material: faeces | place: China | collected 2012
CAAGGAGCCGCGCGTGCTCCCCAGCCGCTTCCCGAACCTGCTCGTGAACGGCTCGAGCGGCATCGCCGTCGGCATGGCAACGAATATCCCGCCCCACAACCTCACCGAGGCCATCAACGCCTGCCTGTGCGTCCTCGATAACCCCGAGGCCACGCTCGCCGACCTTATGGAACACCTCCCCGGCCCGGATTTTCCGACGCGCGGCCTCATTCTCGGCCGTGCGGGCATCCGCGCCGCCTATGCCACCGGCCGTGGCCGCGTGACCATGCGCGCCCGCACCGAGCTGGAGGAATTCGGCCAGAACCGTCAGCGCATCATCGTCACGGAGATCCCCTATCAGGTCAACAAGCGTATGCTCATCAAGAATATGGCCGATCAGGTCAACGAGAAGCGCCTCGAGGGCATCTCCGACATCCGCGACGAGTCCGACCGCACCGGTATGCGCATCGTCATCGAGCTCAAGCGCGAGGCAAACGCGCAGGTCGTCCTGAACCGCCTGTTTGCCCAGACCCAGCTGCAGACGACGTTCGCCATCAATATGCTGGCCCTCGTGAAGAACCAGAGCCAGCCGAAGGTCCTCTCCCTGCGCGAGATTCTGGATGAATATCTGGCCTATCAGGAGGAGGTCATCCTCCGCCGCACGCGCTATGACCTGCGCAAGGCGCAGGAGCGCGCCCACCTGCTTGAGGGCCTGCTCATCGCGCAGGACAACATCGACGAGGTCATCCGCATCATCCGCACGAGCTACGACAACGCAAAGGAAAACCTCATGCAGCGCTTCGGCCTCGACGACATCCAGGCCCAGGCCATCCTCGATATGCGCCTGAAGGCCCTGCAGGGCCTCGACCGCGAAAAGCTCCAGAACGAATATCAGGAGCTGGAGGACCGCATCGCCTATTACGAGCGCGTGCTCGGCGATATGGGCCTTGTCAAGTCCATCCTCAAGGACGAGCTGACCGCCATCCGCGATAAGTACGGCGACGAGCGCCGCACCGAGATCCAGGACGTCGAGGACGAGATCGACATCGAGGACCTCATTGAAGAAGAGGACTGCTGCTATACCCTCTCGAACGCGGGCTATATCAAGCGCCTGCCCGTCGATACCTACCGCACGCAGCGCCGCGGCGGCCGCGGCGTCTCCGGCCAGAGCCTGAAGGAGGAGGACTACGTCAAGAATCTCTTCATCGCCTCGACGCACGACTATGTCCTGTTCTTCACGAACACGGGCCGCGTCCACCGCAAGAAGGGCTACCTCATTCCGGAGGCCGGGCGCACGGCGCGCGGCACGAACATCGTCAATATCCTGCCGCTCGAGCAGGGCGAGCGCGTGACGGCCATGCTGCTGACGCGCGAATTCACGGACCATGAGTACCTGATGATGGTCACGCGCGGCGGCACCGTCAAGCGCATCCGGCTCGACGCCCTCTATACCGCCCGCAAGGCCGGCATCCGCGCCCTGTCGCTCGACGACGGCGACGAGCTCATCGCCGTCCTGAAGACGAACGGCAGCGACAATATTCTCCTTGCTACGCGGCAGGGCATGGCCATCTGCTTCGCCGAGACGGACGTCCGCCCCATGGGCCGCGACGCAGCCGGCGTGCGCGGCATCCGCCTCGACGACGGCGACGAGGTCGTCAGCGCGGCCGTGGCCGCCGAGGGCAAGAGCCTCCTGACCGTCACGGAGAACGGCTACGGCAAGCGCACGGCCGTCGAGGCCTACCTGCGCGGCGAGGACCGCCAGCCGCAGACGCGCGGCGGCAAGGGCCTGCGCAACTACCGCCTGACCGAGAAGACCGGCCTTGTCGCAGGCGCGGCCATCGTCGATGATACGAACGACGTCATGCTCATCGAGTCCGGCGGCGTCGTGCTGCGTACTCCGGCCGCCAGCATCAACCTCTACGGCCGCGATACCCAGGGCGTCATCCTCATGCGCATCGAAGAGGGCAACCGCGTCATCGGCGTCGAGGCGATTTCCAATACGGAGGAAACTGAAGAATCCGGGGAAGATTAAGCTGATCATACCGGCTCCCAGATTTGTCATTGCGAGGAGCGAAGCGACGTGGCAATCTCAAGTAGGTACTGCCGTTCAGTACGAGCCATCGTAAAAACGGTACGCACCTCCGATTTGTCATTGCGAGGAGGCCGGAGGCCGACGTGGCAATCTCGGGAAGGCACCCCCGATCCGTACTGGCCGCCGTTAAAACGGTGCTGGCCCCCCGACTTGTCATTGCGAGGAGGCCGGAGGCCGACGTGGCAATCTCGGGAAGGCACCCCCAATCCGTACCGGCCGCCGTTAAAACGGTGCTGGCCCCCCGACTTGTCATTGCGAGGAGCGAAGCGACGTGGCAATCTCGGGAAGGCACTGCCGTTCGGAACGAGCCATCGTAAAAACGGCACGCACCTCCGATTTGTCATTGCGAGGAGCGAAGCGACGTGGCAATCTCGCAGTACTCGCTCGGATAACAGAAAAGCTTCGGCGAATTCGACCCCCAGAAAGGCAGTCAAAGCATGAAACAGTATTATGTCTACCTTTTGACCAACAAAGGAAATACTGTCCTGTACACCGGCATGACAAACGACCTGCAAAGAAGATTGTACGAGCATCGGGAAGGCCCCGAGGATGGCTTTACAAAGCGATATTGTGTCCGAAAATTAGTTTATTTTGAAACGACACCGGATGTGAGAGCAGCAATCGAGCGTGAGAAGCAGATAAAGAGCTGGTCCCGCAAAAGGAAAGATGCGCTGATAGCGACGATGAATCCCAAATGGGTGGATTTGTCTGCTGATTGGGAAATGTAGCAATTCCCGGAAATGGCATATGGATTCGCCGAGGCTGCCCTCCGACCGCACCGGTTCTCAGATTTGTCATTGCGCCCCTCCGGGTGGGGAAAGCCCCCCTGACTTGTCATTGCGAGGCTCCGCAGGAGCCGTGGCAATCTCGCAGTACACGCCCGGAACACAGGAAAGCCCCGGCGAAATCGTAAGTGCCTGCTTGAGATTCCCACGTCGCTTCGCTCCTCGGAATGACAAGTCGGAGGTGCGTGCCATTTTAGCGATGGCCTGAACCTATCGGCAGCGCCTGCAATGCCCTCTCAGTCACCTTCGGTGACAGCTCTCCTAGAGGGAGCGCCAAGGGCGCTTCGCTCCTCGCAATGACAATTCGGGAGCGGTTACCATTTTAACGGAGGCCTGTTTCGCTCGGCAGTGCGCAGCCGGGCCCGGCTGTCCCCGCCCCTACAGCGCGCTATCGATGTCCACGCAAAAATTTATAAATTACAGCGCTTCCTTAAAATATGCCGCAAGCTCCTGCATCCGGCTCTCGTCAAACGGCGAGGTCAGGCTCCCGTCCTGCAGCATGGCGAGGAACGTCGACTCCGGCGCGGCATACAGCAGGTCGCTGAAGGCTTTCAGACCCGCGCCGGGCGTTTCCTGCTCCAGCTGGTAAATTTGAAGGGCAGCGTCGTTCGAGACGCAGTAGCTGATGACATAGTACGGCGCGGAGAAAAAGTGCTGCACGTCGATCCAGCTGCGCGCGGCCTGCTCCGCCGACGCCTCGTCAAACAGACCGAAGTCCACGCAGCATTCCGCAAACAGCTCATTGAGCTTCCCGACCGTCAGCTCGCTGTCCGGCAGGGCATAGGCCTTGCACTCAAAGGCATAGTAGCACGCCTGCGTGAGGAAGGTCTCGAGCGAGTCATAGAGCTTGTACTGCCGCAGCTCTGCCGCGCGGGCGAAGCCCAGCGACGTGCTGCCGAGCGTCAGATATTCCAGCGCCTGCGAGAAGACCTCGGAGCAGTCGATGGAGAACGTCTGGTTGCAGTTCACATAGCCGTCGACAAAGTGGCCGAACTCATGCGCGGCCGTCAGCAGGTCCGCCAGCGTCCCCTCGGGCGAGATATAGATGTAGGGCATCTCGTAGGACTCAAGGTACGTTGTGTATGAGCCGGGCATTTTATTCGCGGAGCTCGTGATGTCATAAAGCGAATAGGCGTCGAGGAAGCCCATGGCCGTCTGCACCTCGCCGCCGAGCGTGTCGGCCGCCTCATGCAGGTGCTGCATCGTCTCGTCGGCGGAAAGGGCGGAAAGCTGCATCGGCTCGGCCGCCTCCGTGTAGACGGAGGCCAGCTCCGTGCGCACGCGCTCAACATAGCGCTCGGCCTGCGCCGGGGTGTAGTCGCGGTAATAGAGCGCATCATAGGCATAGTCGGCGTAGCTGCCATAGCCCAGCCGCCCGGCAAGCTCCCGGCGCGTCTGGATGAGCTTGATGTAAATTTCGCCCGCCTGCGCGCCGTAGGCGTCGTAATACGCGCCGAGGACCTCGTAATAGAGGTCGGCCGTCACGGCGTTTTCCAGCAGCTCCGAGACGGAGCGCGTGCTGCCGTTCCACTCGATCGACGGGTCATTCTGCAGGGCGACATACTGCGCCTGCAGCTCGGCCTCCTGCTGCAGGAGGGCGACGGTCCGGGCATCGGAATACACGCCGTCCGAGTCGTAGGACGCAAAGAAGTCCTCGCCGAAATACTGCTCCTCGAGCGCGCTGCGCAGGCTGCTTTTGGCCATGGTCGTGTAGCAGTCCTCCATGGCCTTTTCCACGCGCGTCGTCTGGTCCGTGCACCAGGTGTACTCCGCCTCGTAGTAGCTGTCGCTCAGGTCGCGGGTGTAGCGCAGGTAGGCAAGCTCGCCCATGGTGTTGAAGAGCGCATAGTCGTCATAGGCCGCGTCGAACTGGTTGATGATGTCGGCCGCAGCGGCCTTGCCGCCGGTCGCGGATGCGCCGATGGACTTGAGCGTGCTGCAAAGGCTGTCGACGTCCGGACGGACGTATTCGATGTCCGGCTCGGCCGTGTATTTCACGCGGGGCTGATACGGCCGCTGGAACTCGCGGTACGAGATCGCGCCGTCCGAATAATCCGGGCGGGTATATTCGCCGCGCGCGGCGGAATAGAGGTCAAACAGGGGGCTGCAGCCCGTCAGCAGCAGCGACAGGGCCAGCAGCAGAGCAAAGCAGCGCTTTTTCATGCGTCGCCTCCTTCCCGGATGCGGCGGGCAATGGCCAGCAGCTCCGGATGATTCACGGCGTTGCCCATGGCGACGGAGCCGCGCTGCGTCAGGGCCAGCGGGCTGCCGTCGAGCTGGGTGGCGATGCCGCCCGCCTCCGTGACGATCAGACCGCCCGCGGCATAGTCCCACGGGCACAGCTTGCACTCAAAAAACAGGTCCGCCCGGCCCGCGGCCACATAGCAGCAGTCCAGCGCGGCCGAGCCGCCGCGGCGGAAATCGAGGCAGTTCGGCAGAAGGGCCTCGACGAAGCGGAGCGTCTCGGGGATGGTGTCGCGGTAGTAGATCGCGCTGCCGAAGAGCACGAGGCTGTCGTGGACGGCGTGCTGCGTGACGTGCAGGCGCTGGCCGTTGAGCCACGCGCCCTTGCCGCGCTGGGCGGAGAACATCTCGTCGTAATAGGGATTGTAGACCACGGCGTGCGTCACGACGCCGTCGACCGCCAGTGCGACGGAGATGGCGCTGTGGTGCAGGCCGCGGATAAAGTTCATCGTGCCGTCGATGGGGTCGACGATGAACAGCTGACGCCTGCCCGCGATGTCATGCGTCGCGTCCTCCTCCCCGAGGAAGCCCGCCTCCGGCAGCAGTGTCAGCAGGCGGCTGCGCAGGAATTCCTGCACCATGGGGTCATACAGCGTGACGAGGTCGACATGCGAGGATTTTTCGCGGATGCCCATGGCGGCATCCTGCGCCGAACGGACCGTCGTGCCCGCCGAGCGGACGATGTCCTTCAAACGTTCCAGAAGATGGATGTCCATAGTTTTTTCGCTCCTGATCCTGCCGCCGCAGCGGCACATTTTTATGGCAACACCGCATAATTGCACCTTCGGCCTTCGTCGGATATTTTTTGCCGATCCATCGGTTCGAAAAGTTTGAGGTACACAAAGTACATCTGCACTTTTCAAAACCTTGTCTCGACAAAAAATCTCTCGCCGAATGCTCTCGCTGAATGATGCGGTGCTGCCCTGATTCCAATTTATCATAATTTATCATACCATATTTCCCGGGAAAAGGGAAGAATCGTGCGGAAAAGTTCCCGCATTCCTTTCCAAATGCCGGGCCGGGCAGCCGGGAAGGGGCGGCGGCCGCATTTCCCGGAACAACAGAATTGCCGGAACGGCAAAAAACATCCCCCACTTGTGTTGGGGAACTTCATTCTACCATACGGGAAGTCACTATGGATTTCTTTTTCTCAGGTGTCCAACTTCATTTTACATCCGGTCACTATTTTCATAGTTTGGCAACCAATCATTTATATTTTTCCATGATTTTTCACTATTTTAAACAAATTATGCAGTTCCGTTATTACGTCCCGGCTGCAGCTTATTCAAAAGACAAATACAGGCTCCTGTTCCGTGAAAGCAGAGTACCTGCGTTTTTTCCCGTTTCATTGCTAGGGGTGAGTCCGACGCAGGAATCTCCATCCGTGGCAATCTCAGGGAGGCTGTCAAGAATTCGCCGGGGACTTTCCTGTTGCTGCGGGCTGGTACTGCGAGATTGCAACAAGGGCACTTCCTCGCGCTGCGCGCTCAGGGCGCCGCGCCTTGCGGCGCAATGCGCAAAACCCCCATGTGCCGGAGGATGGCACATGGGGGTTTGAAGACCTTCAGGAGGACCGGACTTCCGTTTTCTTTTGCCGGGGCGCTTCTGCGGCGCCGGCCGCGCGGCACACGCGGAAGGCTTACGGATGGATCACGACCTTGATCGAGTTCTCCTTCTTATGCTCGAAGATATCAACAGCCTTTTCATATTCCTCAAGCGGGAAGGTATGTGTGATCAGCTTTTCGCCCTGGATCGCGCCGGTCGAGAAGAAGTTCAGCACTTCCTCGGAGACGTTCGGGTTTGCCTTGGAGCCGACAATGCGGATCTCGTTGAAGTTGACCGTGTTGACCGGGATCAAGACGTCCGGATCATGGTAGGTCGCAATCAGTGCGACGCTGCCGGTCTTGCGCACGAGCTTGCAGGCCTTCATGGGAGAGTCGGCAGCGCCGGAGCACTCCATGACTTCGTCCGCGCCGACGCCGCCGGTCAGCTCCAGAACGCGCTGAACAGGATCCTCTTTTTCGAAGTCGATGCAGACGTCTGCGCCGAGCTCGCGTGCCTTTTCCAGCTTCTTGCCGCGGCCGATCATGATCACGCGGCCGGAGCCGAGCGCCTTGCACTCCTGCATGGCGCAAAGGCCGATGGGGCCGGGCCCGAACACCACGCTGGTGCCGCCGGGCGTAACGCCCGCGAGCTGCACACCGTGGAAGGCAACGCCCGCGCAGTCGCACATGGAGGCAACATCGTAGCTCACGTTGTCGGGAATCCGGTGCAGTGCGCTGGTCTTATAGACATTATATTCGGCATTGGCGCCCTGCCAATAGAAGCCGTAATGACGATGGCCGAGATCCAGGCCGCCGTCGTGGCCGTCATGACCATAGTTCAGGCAAACGGTGTAATGGCCGCGCTTGCAGTTATCGCACTTGCCGCAGCCGACATGCGCCTCACCCGCGACGCGGTCGCCGATCTTGAAATCCTCAACGCCCTCGCCGAGTGCAACAATCTGACCGGCCCATTCGTGACCCATGATAAACGGGTAATAGGGGGGCCAGTTGGTGAACGCATAGCCGCCATGGATCATCTTGGGATCCGAGCCACAGATCGCGACAGACTTAATCCTGCAAAGGACCTCGCCGGGGCCGGGCTGGGGAACCGGAACACTTGCAAGCTTGAGGTGGTCATAGGCAGTCAGGGTCATTGCTTTCATCATTTTGGGGATACTCACCGGAAAAACACTCCTCTCGAAATCTGTGCTGCTCCCGCAGCGGTTGAAGCATGGAATCGTCGTATACGAATGAATGCGGTTACGGATGACGTTGAACCCATATTAACACAATATTCCACACAAGTCAATAATGATCGCAAAATAATTTTGTGTAATTTAGTGAATTAAATGGATTACAGTGTGAAATTCGGGGAAATTCGTTTCTGTTCTCAACAGAAATCCAATTTCACGATTGACTTTTTCAGCATATCACGATAAAATGAGCAGGAATACAGCTCTGCAGTGCGCGGAGCAGGAGGAGTGAAAACGATGCTGCGACATATTGTTTGCTGGAAGCTGAAGGGAACGGCGGAGGAGCAGGAGCGCGTGGTCTGCCGGTTCCGCGAGATGATGGATGACCTGCAGAAGATCCTTCCGGAAATTCTCAGCTGCTCCATCGGCGTAAACCTGCATGAGGGCGAGGAAGCATTCGATCTCTGCGTCGACGAAACCTTTGCCGATCAGCCGACGCTGGAGTACTATCTTTATTATCCGGATCATGTGGCGATACGCGATTATATGAGCGCCTCTTCCTATGATAAGATGGTGTTCGATTTCCTCTACTGATCCAACACAGCAGAAACAAAAGCGGGAGCCGGGCGTATGCATACGCCCGGCTCCTTTTTCATGATTCCTGTTTTTATTCTGCCTGCTGCTCCTCTGCAGGGGACGCAAGCGGGGCGGCAGTGTCCAACTCGTCATAGGCATAGGTACTCAGGCCGGATTTGGAAAGGAAGGTACGCCATTCTTCCGACGGGATATGATCGGTGATCAGACCGGTCAGTGCATCGAAATTACAGATGCTGACAAAGGAATTCGCACCGAATTTGGACGAATCCACGCAGAGATAGGCCCGGTCCGACTGATCGATGATCATCCGACGGATATCAGAGGTCTTTTCATTGGAATCCATTACGCCGGATTTATAGTTAATCGAACGGCAGGAGAAGAACGCCTTGTCCACATGGTACGATCTGACAAATTCCAAAGCCCGCGTTCCATAGAAGGACTGACTTTTCTTATCGAAGTTGCCGCCGACCATAATCAGGGAGATCCCGGAAAAGGAGGCCAGCGTATTGATGATCTGAATGGAATTGGTCAGGACCGTCAGACGGTAGTTGGTCAGCTTTTCGGCAATATAATTCGCCGTGGTGGAGGAATCCAGGAAGATGGAATCGCCATTCTGGATGATTCTTTCACAGACCGCGGCGATCTGCTGCTTCTGCGCCGAGTGCGTCGTGCGGCGCAGGGAAATATTAATCTCATTGGTTGTTCCGCCCTCGATATATGCTCCGCCATGAACGCGGCTCACGAAGCCCTCCTCCTCAAGTGCCAGAAGGTCACGCCGTATGGTCTCGTTCGTCACATTGAAATACTCCATTAATTCCAGAACGGTCACGCTCTTTTGCTCGCGGAGAATTGCCTTGATCTTTTCGCGGCGCTGCATTGGAAGCATAGAAATCTCTCCTTTATCGTTTGGTACCTGTGGATTTTTGTGCAGCAGGCAAACCGGTTCGTTTCTGCAAAGGGGCTTGGATATGTGGATATTCTCGCTGTTTCTGTTGCTATAGTATCAGATACTTGCAGAAAAAGCAAGCAGAAATCGAGGTCTTTTCTCGCCATAAATGTCGTAAAAAATGACGAAGCCTCTTCTGTGACCCCTGATTTTCGCCGGATATAGAGAGGATTTCGGCCTCAGGAATGCGGCTTTTCGTGGATATCAACAAAAAATCCGCGATCTTTTTGTTTAATCCAACGAAATCCACCCTTAAATCCCTAATATTCCAATTTCCAAGTTGACAACGTTGGAAATCCATGCTATTGTTGAGAAAGTCAAAGGGAAATGTGAGTTTCCCCAAACAAATACGGATGACCCAAAGCGTTAACCCAAAGCACTGTGCAGACCCAATCAGACCCAAAAACAAAAAGGAGTATTGAACGACCATGAAAAAGATTACTGCAATGATCCTGTTACTGGCGATGGTCCTTGCACTGGCTGCCTGCTCAGGCGGCACCAATGCAGACGACAAGAACACAGATTCCAGCGAAGACACCTATACCATCGGCGTTCTTTATCTGGACCAGGAGGTTCTGCTGAGCGAGGCCACGGCCGGCTGCCAGGCCTATGCTGCAGAGCATTCCAATGTCAAGCTGATCGAGTACAACGCAAATAAGGACGTCAGCACCCAGCTCAAGCAGTGCGAAAACCTGATCTCCCAGAACGTTGACGCAATCGCCCTGACCCCGGTCGACGGCGCAGGCTGCGACCAGATCATCAACGCCTGCAAGGATGCGGGCATCCCGCTGATCTGCTTCCATGCCAAGGTCAAAGGCGCTCCCATCACCAACATTCTGTTTGACAACGTCGGCTTCGGCAAAATGCAGGTCGACTACGCCATGGAGATCTTCGAGAAGAGCGGCGGCGACATGAATGGCACGATCAACGTCGGCATCGTCACCGGCAAGCTGGACAACCAGAACGCCGTGGAGCGCTGCCAGGGCTACGAGGAGCAGCTGAAGAACTACGCAAACGCAACAATCGTTGACGAGCAGGTCGGCAGCTGGAACCGCGACGACGCCATGGCCATCGCAGAGAACTGGATCACCTCCGGCCGCGATATCGACATCATCCTCTCCAACAACGACGCCATGGCTATCGGCATCTCTCTTGCCTACGCCAACGCGAACGTTGAGCGCCCGATCATCATCGGCGTCGGCGGCACCGAGGAAGGTCTGACCGCGATCCTGAACGGCGACTTCGACGGCACGGTCTTCCAACCCGCATATCAGAACGGCTATGATGCAATCGACTTCACCGTCAAGTATCTGAACGGCGAAACGCTGGAGGAGAGCTATGTGACGGAGGGCGTTCTGGTCACGCCCGAGACCGCACAGGCTACGCTGGACGATCTGAATGCAATGCTGAACAGCTGATACGGCTTCGCTGCACTACCGCGGGGAGGAAGGGAAAGTCCTCCCCGCGGAAGAAAATAAGGGAGAAATCGTATGAGTGAATATATCTTAGAGATGGATAACATCTGCAAAAGCTTTTCCGGTGTACAGGTTTTGCATCATGTTAATCTGAAGGTCAGGAAGGGAACGCTGCACGCACTGATGGGAGAAAACGGCGCCGGGAAATCGACACTGATGAAGATCCTGATCGGCGCGCATCGCGCAGACTCCGGAACGATCCGGTTCAACGGAGAAGACCTTGAGCCATCCACGCTGACGGTCCATCAGGCACTGGGAAAGGGCATCTCCATGATCTTTCAGGAGCTGTGCCTTGTGCCAGACATGAGCGTGGCTGAAAACATTTTTATCGGGCGTGAGCCGAAGATCGGCAAGACCGGAATCGTCGATCGCAAGAAGCTGATCAGGCAGACGCAGGAGCTGCTGGACAGCTTTGAGATCACCTTCCTTCGCCCCACGGATTCGCTGCGGGGCATGAGCACTGCAAAAATGCAGATGATTGAAATCTGCAAGGCGCTGTCCTATCACTCGAAGCTGATTATTATGGATGAGCCTACCTCCTCCCTGACGGAGGACGAGTGCAAGACGCTGTTCCGCATCGTGGAGCGGCTCAAGCGCAACGGCATCACCTTTATTTTCATTTCCCACAAGATGGATGAGATCTACACCGTGGCTGATGAGATGACCGTCCTGCGTGACGGCATGACGATCGACTGCAAGCCGGTCAACGAAATGCCGATGCAGGAGCTGATCTCCAAAATGGTGGGACGTGAAATATCCACGTTTTTCCCGCCGCGGGATTCCCAGTGCGGCGAAAAGCTGCTGGAGGTCCGCGGCCTGACGAAGGCCGGAAAATTCCAGGACATCAGCTTCTCAGTCCACCGGGGTGAGATTCTGGGCTTTGCCGGACTGGTCGGCGCGGGACGCACCGAGATCATGGAAGCGCTGTTTGGCTATAATCCGGCCGACAGCGGCGATATCTGGCTGAAGGGTGAGCAGGTAAAGATCACCCGCCCCAGAGATGCCATTAACCGCGGCATGGTCATGGTCACGGAGGACCGCAAGCTGACCGGCCTGTTCCTCGGTCTGAGCATCAGTCACAATATGGTGATCCCGAACCTGAAGTCCTATCTCAAAGGGATTGCCGTGAGCAATGCAAAGATCAACCGCACCTGCAAGGAGGGTGCGGATAAGTTCCAGGTTAAAATGGCCTCTCTGAATCAAGAGGTCTGCCATCTGTCCGGCGGCAATCAGCAGAAGGTGGTCCTGGCGCGCTGGATGATGCTCGATCCCGATATCATCATTCTGGATGAGCCGACACGCGGTATCGATATCGGTGCAAAAACGCAAATCTACCACCTGATGCGCGAGCTTGCCAAGCAGGGCAAGGCAATCATCATGATTTCCTCGGAGCTTCCGGAGGTCATCGGCATGAGCGACAACATCGTCGTCATGTTCGAGGGTAAGATCACCGGGACCTTATCCGGGGACGGAGCAACACAGGACGAGATCATGCGATATGCGGAGAACGTCGGATGAAAGGGGAAAGAACAGTGGAAAAGCGGCGAGAGCGGAACACCAAAAAAACGCTGCTGGATATTTACAGCAAGTATGGTATCATTCTGATTCTGATTCTGATCATGGCCTTCCTGACCATTCGGACCGGAGGAACATTCATCGGAAAAAATAATCTGCTCAACATTCTGAAGCAGATCGCCTGTATCGGCGTGCTGGCCTGCGGCCAGACGGCGGTCATCATTGCCGGCGGCATGGATCTGTCGGTCGGCTCAATCGTCAGCCTCGTTTCCGTCCTGGTGGCATCGACGGCACACCCGGGCGACTTCCCGCTGATCGTGCCGATCATGGTCGGCCTTCTGACCGGTCTGGTCTGCGGCCTGATCAACGGCCTGGCAGTCGCCAAGCTGAAGATTCCGCCGTTCATCGTTACCATGTCTACCATGACGATTTTCGCAGGCATCGCTCTTCTGATCACAAAGGGCACCCCAATCAACCACTTCAGCGATGCGTTCAACTTCATCGGCGGCGGCAAGCTGCTTGGCATCCCTGCCCCGATTTTTGTGCTGCTGCTCGTGGTCCTGCTCAGCTGGTTCCTGATGCGCAAGACGACTCTGGGCTACCACATCATTTCGGTCGGCGGCAATGAGAACGCCGCCAAGATGGCCGGCATCAACACCGTCTTTACCAAGATCGTTGCCTATTCCTTCTGCGGCCTGATGTCCGGCGTGGGCGGCATTCTGCTTACCTCCCGCGTGCAGTCCGGTCTTGCAAACCTGGGCGACGGCCTGCAGATGGAAGCCATCGCAGCTGCGGTCATCGGCGGAACGAGCCTTTCCGGCGGCAAGGGCAACGTGCTATATACCATCGTCGGCGCCTGCATCATCGGCGTGATCAACAACGGCATGGATCTGCTGCGCGTGAATATGTACTGGCAGGATATTGTCAGCGGCGTCGTGATCATGCTGGCCGTGTTCCTGGATATCCAGAAGAACAGAGGTAATCAGTAATATGATTGAGGAGCTTGTCCTCCGCCAGCATCATGTCGCCGTGTTTGTGGGTGACATGGAACGGAGTATCCGATTTTATCAGCGCTGCTTTGGCTTTCGGCTTTGCCTCACCGGCTATGTGGAAGCGGCGCATGAGCGGGTCGCCATGCTGAAGCTGAAGGACATCGTGCTTGAGCTGCTGTCCGTGGACGAATGGCCCACCGAACGTCTGCGGACGGCATGTCTGAACACAAACACCCACTTTTCTATCATGGTAAGCGACGTCGCCGAAGCGCGGCGGCGTCTGGAGCAGGATCCGGAGCTTACCTTTGAGGAGGCAGATATCCGCCGGGTCCCAAACGTCGGCCCGATGGATCTGCTTGTTGCCTTCCTGCGCGGCCCGGACGGCGAACGGATCGAGCTGCTGCAGGATCGGAACAACGCAGTCCTCTGATCTGAGAAAAACAAGTTGATTTAAATTTCTATATTGAATGGAGAAAACAAAATGAGCATTACAATCACCCCGCTGAATTCCGGTATGTGCACGTCGAATCCCAAGACCTACCACTACCATCCTTCAACCCACAAGTACTACACCAACGTGAGCAACGAGGATAAGGCCCTGCCCGTGTTCTGCTACCTGCTGAATACCGGCGACGAGCTGATCCTGATTGATACCGGCATGTCCGACACCGACCGTGCAAACACGTACCATCATCCCGGCTCTGTCCAGCTTCCGGACGAGGCCATGCCGCGTGCGGTGATGAAGGCGGGCTACAATCCCGATGATGTGACGAAAATCATCTTCACGCATCTGCACTGGGACCATACCTTCTATATGAAGGACTTCAAGAACGCCAAGTACTATGCTCAGCGCAAGGAATATGAGTTCGCCATGAACCCCATCCCCCTGTACTACAAGTCCTATGAGTACAAGGACCTCGGCATCGAGGCTCCGTTTATCGGCGTCAAGTTCGAGCTGATTGACGGCGAAGCCGAGATCGTTCCGGGCGTCCGCGTCTACCCGACGCCGGGTCATTCCCCCGGACATCAGGCCGTTGAGGTCGACACCAAAGACGGCACCTATCACTGCGTCGGCGATGCGATTTTCCTGCTCGACAACCTGAAGCCGGTTCCCCAGATCCACTATGACCTGACGCCGACCGCCCGCTTCGCCAACATCGTCGAGTGGTGGGAGAGCGTGCGCGAAATCAAGCGCCGCTGCCCGGATATCAAGATGGTGCTTCCTGCGCATGAACCGACGCTGATCGAGCGCTTCAAGGAAACCCCGGTTCTGGGTCTCTAAGGTCAATACTTTGTCAAACGGCGCAGATCTCTGCGCCGTTTGGCCGGAAAGAAGGCATGAATTATGGCAGTGATTGCTGTGATCGCGACGCTGGACACCAAGGGTGCAGAGGCCGCATTCTTAAAGCAGACGATTGAGAAGATGGGCTGCTCCGTACTGCTGATCGACTCCGGTATGGGCGCCGCCCCGACCATCACGCCGGATCTTGCACGGGATGCCGTGTTTGCAGAGGCAGGCGTCAGCGACTGCCGCGCCTATCTGGCGGAGCAGGGAAAGGCCGCAACACAGGACAAGATGCGCGAGGGTCTGCAGAAAACGCTTCGCAGGCTGCATGACGAAGGGCGGATTCAGGGCATTCTGTCCGTCGGCGGCGCACAGGGCACTGCAATCTCCACGGCCGCCATGCAGGGCCTGCCGATCGGCTTTCCGAAGGTCATGGTATCTACCGTAGCCTGCGGAAGCGCGCAGTTCGACGACTATGTCGGAAACCGCGACATTGCGATGATTCCCTCCATTGCAGATATCTGCGGCCTGAATTCCATTACCATCCCGGTGTTCGCCTCCGGCTGCGGCGCTGTCGTCGGCATGGCGCAGGCGCAGGCATCCGTGCAGGTGCCGAAGGGAAAGCCGGTCGTAGCCCTGACGATGGCCGGCGTTACAACGCCCTGTGTGATGGGGGTCAAGCAGCAGCTCGACGCGGAAGGGTATGAGACAATCGTGTGCCATACCAATGTAATCGGCTCCGAGGTCGTAGACGAGCTCGCGCAGGAGGGGAAAATTCAGGCCGTGCTGGATATCACGACCCATGAATGGGGCGGCTTCCTGTTTGACGGCCTGATGAAGTGCGGCCCTGAGCGCTTTTCCCACATTTACAACAGTGAGATTCCCCTGATCTCGCTGCCCGGCTGCATCGATGTCATGCTGAAGGGGCCGTATAAGGATCTGCCCGCCGCGCTTCAGAGCCGCGCGCACTATGCCCACACACCCTTCCACACCCATCTGCGCACGACCGAGGCAGAAATGTATGCGGCAGGAAAGCTGATCGCAGAGAAGCACAACCTGTGCCGCGGGAAAAATGCGATCATCATTCCGCAGGGCGGCTACAGTATGCAAAATCGCGTGGGGCACGTCCTGTATGACGCGCAGGCCAATGCAGGATTCGAGAAGGGCGTCCGGAATACCGCAGCGGAGACGGTCGAATGTATCACGACACCGGCTCATATCAATGATCCGGCCTGTATCGATCTGATCGTGCAGGTATTAAATCGCTACATGAAAGGAACTTTTTGATGAATACCTATGAGATGCTGGAAGAGGCTGCTCACCGTGCCTATACACGCGGGATCCAGACGGGAAACGGCGGCAATCTCTCCGCAAGAGCGGACTTCGGCATGATCGTAAAATCCAGCGGCGGCTCCTTTGCCGACTGTCTGGCAGACGGCACCGGCTTCGTAGAGACGGATCTGGACGGCAGCGTTCTTTCCCCGTCCGGCAAGCCCACAAGAGAGGTCGTTCTGCACGGCCTGATGTATAAGCTCTGCCCGGAATGCGGCGGCGTAATGCATTGCCACAGCCCGTGGTCCGTGGCCTGGGCCTATTCGCACGACGTTCTTCCGATGACGACACTCCATGTGCAGCTGAAGATCGGATATGACATTCCCGTATTCGACATTCCGAGCGCCAACGTGCGCCCGATCGACGCGCCTCTGCTCGAGGCTGCTTTCCGGGCCAATCCGAAGCTGCGTGCCTTTATTCTGCGCGGGCACGGCATTGTCGCTCTGGGCAAGGATGTTCTGGAAGCGGAGCACACCGCCGAGCTGATTGAAGAGACGGCACAGATCGCGACGCTGAAGGCCATGCAGGAGCAGCTCGTACAGCCGGTCCACGGATAATTTCCTGAACCGGAAAAATTCTGTCATTGCCGCGGCACAAACGGGCCCGCTTCGGAATGCGTAACTTCCGAAATTTCATACTAGAATCTGATAAAAAGCTTTAAAAGCTTTTTATAGCGCCGAGAGCGCGTCAGATTCTGCATGAGACGGCGCAGCGTGCGTCAGCACTATGCGAGTGTGCGTAGCACACGGGATTTCTGATTAAATGTTTTAATCAGAAATCAGTATCAGAAATAGAATCCTCTTCTGCCGTACATAAGAATCGTGCCGGAGAGCAATCTCCGACACGACTTGCAATTATTTGTTTTTTGCCTCTACCCCAACTATTGAACATAGAGCCAAAAATCCGGGGCTGCGATTTGCAGTCCCGGAGGTTTTTTGGGTTCGATCAGGCCTTACCGGCGCAGCCGAGGACGTCCTTGAGCTTATGCTCGACGAGGGCCTTGATGTTGGCGCGGGCGGGCTTGAGGTACTGGCGCGGGTCGAAGTGATCCGGATGCTCGTTGAAGTAGGCGCGGATCGTGCCGGTCATAGCCAGACGCAGGTCGGAATCGATGTTGATCTTGCAGACGGACAGCTGAGCGGCATGGCGCAGCTCCTCTTCCGGCACGCCGATGGCGTTGGGCATGTTGCCGCCGTTCTCGTTGATCATCTTCACATACTCCTGGGGCACGGAGGAAGAGCCGTGCAGGACGATCGGGAAGCCCGGCAGACGGCGGGAGACCTCTTCGAGGATGTCGAAGCGGAGGGGAGGCGGCACGAGAATGCCGTCGGCATTGCGGGTGCACTGCTCCGGCTTGAACTTATAAGCGCCGTGGCTGGTGCCGATGGCGATGGCCAGAGAGTCGACGCCGGTCTTGGTGACGAATTCCTCGACCTCTTCCGGACGGGTGTAGGAGCCGACTGCGTGGCTGACTTCGTCCTCGATGCCGGCCAGGGTGCCGAGCTCGCCTTCGACGACGACGCCGTGGTCATGGGCATACTCGACGACCTTGCGGGTCAGGGCGATGTTGTCCTCGAAGCTGTGGGAGGAGCCGTCGATCATGACGGAGGTGAAGCCGCCGTCGATGCAGCTCTTGCAGGTCTCGAAGTCGGGGCCGTGATCCAGATGCAGCACGATGGGGATATCGGGGCAGCACTCCACAGCGGCCTCCACCAGCTTCACCAGATAAGTGTGGTTGGCATAGGCACGGGCACCCTTGCTGACCTGAAGGATCACGGGGGCGTGCTCCTCCTGGCAGGCCTCGGTGATGCCCTGTACGATCTCCATGTTGTTGACGTTGAAAGCGCCGATGGCGTAGCCGCCGTTATAGGCCTTTTCAAACATTTCCTTGGAAGTGACCAGTGGCATAAAAATCGCTCCTTTAGCAAAATAGTTCTTGACTTGTACGGAATGATTGGAATAATATATCCATGGCTTATTGTATCACACTTTTTCTTTTTTGCAACCCCCAGTCATTTACTTTATGGCATTTCCGTGCTAAACTGATAGAGCTTGATTAAAAATTCTTCTGTGGAGGTATAGATCATGAAAGAATTAAAGGGTGCCTGCATCATCGGACAGTCCGGCGGGCCTACATCGGTCATCAACGCCAGTGCCTACGGTGTCATCGACACGGCGCTGAAGTCCCCCTGCATCACGCAGGTGCTGGGCGCCGAGCACGGCATCAAGGGCGTGCTGAATGACCGTCTGTTCGACATGGGGCTGGAGGACCCGGAGGAGCTGCGGCTGCTGAAATACACTCCCTCCTCTGCTCTGGGCTCTTGCCGCTATAAGATCGCAGACCCGGAAAAGGACGATACCGACTATCGCCGGATCCTGGAGGTGTTCAAGAAGCATAACGTCCGCTACTTCTTCTATAACGGCGGCAACGACTCCATGGATACCTGCAACAAAATCAACACCTATATGCAATCCGTGGGCTACGAGTGCCGGGTCATGGGCGTACCCAAGACCATCGATAACGACCTCTTCGGTACCGACCACTGCCCCGGCTATGCCTCGGCGGCCAAGTACATCGCCACGTCCATGATGGAGGTCTATCACGACGCCCATGTCTATGACACCGGCATGATCGTGGTCATGGAGATCATGGGCCGCCACGCCGGCTGGCTGGCCGCCTCTGCGGCGCTGGCGTCGGAGTACGGCGCAGGTCCCGACCTCATTTATCTGCCGGAAACGGATTTCAGTATGCCCAAGTTCATCGAGGACGTGAAGCGGGTCTATGCTGAAAAAGGCAGCTGTATCATCGCCGTCTCCGAGGGCATCCACTATGAAGACGGCGGCTTCGTCTCCGAGGCCAAGGTAGCCGCCAATGACGGCTTCGGCCATGCTCAGCTGGGCGGTCTGGCCGCCATTCTGGCGCAGGTGCTGAAGGAGGAGACCGGCGCCAAGGTCCGTGGCATCGAGCTGAATCTGCTGCAGCGCTGCGGCGCACATCTGGCCTCCGAGACGGATATCGAGGAGTCCTTTATGGCGGGCAAGGCCGCCGTGGAAAACGCCGTCAACGGCATCAACGGCCGCATGATCGGTTTTGAGCGCGGCGTCCGGGACGGCCGCTATGCCTGCAAAACCAAGCTGATCCCTCTGATGGAGGTGGCCAATGTGGAGAAGAAAATCCCCCGTGAGTGGATCAATGCCGAGGGCAACGGCGTGAACCACCAGTTCATCGAGTACGCCCTGCCTCTGATTCAGGGTGAGCCGGATCTGCCCAAGGTGGACTCCCTCCCCCGCTTCGCCAAGCTGAAGAAAATTCTGGCAAAATAATCGCAGCCATAAAAAATGTCCGGCCTTATGGCCGGACATTTTTTGTAGTTCTCCTACTGATCGAAGGAGGGGTTGACGAAGTAGAGATTCTTCTGATCCATCTTCTCCTTTGCCAGCCGCAGCCCCTCACCGAAGCGCTGGAAATGGACGATCTCACGGGCCCGCAGGAACTTGATGACATCGTTGACGTCGGGGTCATCCGACAACCGCAGGATGTTGTCATAGGTTACACGGGCCTTCTGCTCTGCTGCAAGGTCCTCTGTCAGATCTGCAATCAGGTCCCCCTTCACCGCCATGGAGGCGGCGTTCCACGGGAAGCCGGAGGCGGCAGTGGGATACACCCCAGCGGTGTGATCCACGAAGTACGCTTCATAGCCGGCGTCCTTTACCTCCTGCTCCGTCATGTTCCTGGTCAGCTGGTGAACGATGGTCCCCACCATCTCCAGATGCCCCAGCTCCTCCACACCAATATCCGTCAGCAGCGCCTTCAGCTCCGGGTATGGCATGGTGTAGCGCTGGCTGAGATACCGCAGGGAGGCTCCCAGCTCTCCGT
>OGXH01001149.1_pt1 | contig 19615 bp, 24 predicted proteins | sample 1576241 | NCBI WGS metagenome assembly OGXH01 (sample SAMEA3541529, study PRJEB24748) | human gut metagenome | biome: human gut; feature: human-associated habitat; material: faeces | place: China | collected 2012
AGCACCAATCCGGTGGCGGTAGGCGACTACGTGCAAATCATATTGAACCAGGAAGGCACGGCTTTCATCAATGAAATCGAAGACCGGAAGAATTACATCATCCGACGTTCGTCCAACTTGTCCAAACAATCTCATATCCTTGCCGCCAACCTCGACCAGTGCATGCTGGTGGTAACAGTGAATTATCCGGAAACCTCCACTACATTCATCGACCGCTTTTTGGCATCAGCCGAGGCATACCGAGTACCCGTCAATATCATATTCAATAAGACAGACGCTTACGATGAAGACGAGCTTCGCTATCTGGACGGGCTTATCAATCTTTACACCACTATCGGTTACCCTTGTTTCAAGGTGTCCGCCAAAACCGGTGAAGGCGTCGACACCATAAAAGAAGAGCTTAAAGGGAGAATAACTCTCTTCTCCGGACATTCCGGAGTAGGCAAATCCACCCTTATCAATGCTATCCTGCCTGAACTGGATATCAAGACCGGCGCTATCTCCACCTACCACAACAAAGGTATGCACACCACCACTTTCTCCGAAATGTTTCCCGTGCCGGGTCATTGATATAGGATTGCGCCTGCGTCTTGGCTTCTTCCTTCAAGGATTCTACCATACGCTCTTTGGCTTCTTCGGCGGAAAGGCCTGAAATTGCTTCCAGCTTTTCGATTTCCTGGCGTTGCATATGTTCCAGTTCCTCTTTCTTTTTGTCAACGATTACCAATTGGGCTTCCAGATTCTCTTTCACCGCCTCGGCTTCCATCTTCTTACGCTGAATTTCTTCCTGACGCTGGTTCAGTACCAGTTCGCGTTGTTTCAACTTATTCTCTGCCTGCTGTATCTTTTGGTTACGGAGTGATACTTCTTTCTCCAAATCCGCTTTCTTGTTCAGGAATTTTTCCTTTACTTCCAGCAACTTATTCTTTTTAATCACTTCCGCTTCAGTCTCGGCTTCTTTAAGGATGCTGTCGTATTTGGACTTCAATCCATGCTTGAAGAACATATACGAAGCAAATCCGCCAACGATGAAACAGGCAATGGATACTACTATTGTAACTACTGTCATTTTATTAATTTGTTTTTAAGTATATAAATAAAAAGCACTGCATAAAAGCCTGTCCGTTACCGGACGGGGCTTTTGTACAGTGCGCGATATTATCTCTCTCGTAAAAACGGAACAGAAAATTGTTTCCTTATCCTTCCTTGAAATAGGATTCCAATACTTCTGTCAGTTCTTTTATCTTGGCTGTATAGGACTCAGTATCATTACGGTCTTTCAACTGAAGGGTCTCCAAAGCAAATTGATAAGCCACCATGGCTATAATCCTCTCTGAAGAGATGTTCTGATAGTGTTCCCGATACGCATTGATCCGGATATTGACCTGTTTGGCAGCTTCCCTTACTATTTCCTCGTCCTCACGATTGATGGTGAGAGGATAGGTGGCCCCTGCCATTTGCAGGTTTATCTTTATCTTATCGTTCATACATCCTCTTTTTTATTCATTCAATAAAGCGATGCATTTATCGACTTCACGCACTAATTTGGACAATCGCAGTTTCGTCTCTTTTACGTCACTGCCGTTAAGGCTGATTGTCGTAGCTGTTTTTAGGTTTGTGTAGTTTGTTTCCAGCTCTTTGTAATCGGCACGTACTTTCTCGCATTCTTCCTCTTTAGCTTCGAGAAGTTGCTTAAGTTCAGCATTTTCGCATTTTAATTCATCATGCAGATAGATTAAATGCCGCAGTCTGGCTTCAAAAGTACTTAATAGCTTCTTTTCTTCGTCTGTCATTACTACACCAAAATTGTACACAAAAATACAATTAACTTGGAGATTACAAAAACTTTTCAGGGAAAAATGTTGTAGGAGAGGTGAAATAACCGGAAAAAGGAATTTGTGACGTTTGAAAATGGAATCTTCGGCGGTGGCTAAAAACTATATCAATTTGTACATTTTACTAATCTTGATACTGCGATACACTAATATTTTTCTTGCATAATATTAATCTTACTACAACTATATTTCTTTCTTACAATAGATGTGGTAAGAATATAACATAGTTGTAGTAAGAAACTAATATAACTGTGGTAAGAATAATATTATTAATCCTGATGATTAGTTTATCGCAGTGCAGGAATTAGTTTCTTGCGACATGACATTTAGTTTTTAGTTATATATTGCTCATTATAAAATAATTTATATAATAATTTGGTTTATAAAATAAACTACTTATATTTGCAGTGGAGTTCGAACCCAAAATATGTTTTTATTGTGAAAATCTAAATTGTGTATGATTATGAAAATGACTGGTATTAAATGGGTTACGCTGTTAGTGTTAGGCTTTGGTGCAGTATCTGTTTCTGCTCAGAGTGACTTGACGGTGAAGGTGAAGAATATCCGTTCGGCGAAAGGGAAGGTGATGATTGCTGCTGATAAAGGGCAGTATGCGATGGCGGACGCTACTGGTGATACAGTGACGCTTGTATTGAAAGAAGTACCCGAAGGGAAATGCAAATTGTATGTGTACCACGATGAAAACGGTAATTATCAATTGGACAGAGTAGACGGTGTACCGACGGAGAATTGTGCGATTGTGGATTTAGACATGACAGCTGGAGCAAAAACAATTGATGTCGAGTTGACCGATCTGCGGAATAAAGCTAAAAAATAATTTAATGGAAGAGAAAGACATTATTATGGAAGACAAAGAATTGAACGAGCAAGAGAGTTTGAAACTTATCACTCAAATGATACAGAATACCCGACGTAATTTAGATACGGGTAGTGGAAATATGTTTTTGTTATGGGGATATGTTTCTGCAATAGTGACGTTGGTAGTTTTTGCAGGAATTTATTGGACGCGAAATCCTGTTTGGATGTGGGGCTTTTGGGGAGTTCCGGTTTTAGGTTATCTCTTTAGCTTCATACTGGTACGTAAGCAACGTAAGCTCGCAAAGTTGTATGGCGATAAGGTCTTGAATGAAATGTGGCAAATCATGGGGCTACTTTGTATTGCGATTGTACTTGGAGCAACGTTTACCAATCATTATGAGATAATTCTGCCGATATGCGCAATTCTTATTTCTCTAAGTAGCATTATAACCGGGAGCATAATTCGCTATACACTCTTTTCCGGTTTCCCTGCTTTTGGAATTGCATTGGGACTGAATATGTTATTCAATATTCTGGATAAGACTTCTTCCTATTTGTCATTGTTAGAATTTGTATTGGTGATTGTTTTTGCATTGATTATTCCCGGGCATATCCTGAATTATTGTGCAAGAAAGGATAATAAACGATGAGCACCGGATCATTAACAGCAGAAAAAGCTGATATGTTTGAAGAAGGCAATATAGAGGCTATTACCCGAATGATGCAAAATCGCAAGAAAAATCTGCTTTGGCTGGCAGTTACCTCACTAATGGTATTTTGCCTGTATTGGCTTTCTAATGTGGTGTTATGGGTGCCTTGGAGTCATAGTCCGCAATTGGGTATCATTCTGATGCTGACTGTAAATCCCGTCTTTTGGGGAGTAGGCATATATGTTTGTCTGGCTTGCGAAAGTGGAGTAGGAAATCTGATGAAGAAAGCTCTTCTGCTAGCCTTGATTGCGGTAGGAATATCTTTGCTATCCGACTATCTGTTTTTTGCAGTATACATGAAGTCGAAGGACGTATGGCACATTACCACATTCTATGGTTATGCTTGGTTAGCTGTACTGGCTTTTGGGGAGGCACTCTTATTAAAGAAAAAATTGATGGCTAAACTGTATCCCGTAACGAAAAGACTGTTTTTTGTATTGGGCGTTTTCCTATTAGTGTTATTGCTGTCTTTGTCTTACCTATTAGTAGAATGAAAAAATGGGAACTTGGGTGATATATATGCTTGCGGGTAATTGGGCTTTGATGCTCTATTTAATACTAAATGTATATGATTGGGAAAAGTGATATATTAAAGAAAGGGAATCAATCATGAAAGCGAATCGTTGGGAGAGTTTTTTAACTTCCTGGAAATTCTTTTCATTGCTGGTGGTATTGCAATTCATTTTGATGCCTGTAGCGACGAAAGATTTTAGGTTTGAGGCAGCGGGAGACATCGTATTCTATACGTTGCAGCATGCCTTTATTATGGATATGTATTCATACAGCTTTTATTTTCAGGTGGTGATGATCCTGGCTTTGATAGCTGTTGTAGTCTGGAAGGGAAAGTTTAGCAGAGTTTTTACTGCTATTATAGGTTGTTTTTACCTGCTTTATGCTGTGATACAGAATATGGCTGTAACAGGACAGCATGGTTTCAGCATGGTAACAGTGAACGTTGTAATGATTGGTTTCGTTGCATTAGTCTGGCTGTGTGCTGCATGGAAGGGCAACAATGAGTTTTCTTTTGATAATGTTACCTGGAAAACCGGTTGGACGATACCTGTTGCTCTGTTTTGTTTGTGGTGGCCGATGAGTCTGAAAACGGCATTGCCGGATTTTCAGCTGCATTATTTGTATGATGGCGGTTCGGCATTGGCTTTCTGTCCGATGACTCCTGTGTTTCTAACTTTGCTTGTACTAAGTAAAAGGGGAGTGAACAGGGTAGTGTTGCGGGTGACGGCAATGGTAGGAGTTATTATCGGATGTTATAATATGGGTAATTTTGCTTCTGATACCGGATTTTATGTCGGATTGTACCACTTGCCTCTGCTGGGCATGTCCATTTATGCGTTGTTGCATAGCAGACAGAAGAGAAAGAGTCCGGAATGTGTATGATTAAAATAATTTGTATTGAATATGGACAATAAGAAATTGAATGAGCAGGAGAGTTTAGAACTCATCACTCAAATGATACAGAATACAAAGTTCAAGATGGTGAAAAACGCTGGAACTCCTTTTTTAGTATGGGGATACATGACTGTGGTGACCTCTTTACTGGTTTGGTATCTTTTGAAAGAAACCGGCAATTATTACTGGCAGTTTTTATGGCTTCTGATGCCGGCTGTTTCTTACCCGGTCACTATCTATAGCCAGAGGAAAAAGCAAAGGATGGCAAAAACGTATATCGACCGGATAGTAGGATATGTATGGGTAGTTTTCGGACTATGCGGATTGCTGATTTCATGTGTATCTATGATCTATTGGAGTCTGCCTATACTCTTTGTGATCCTGTTGATGATGGGGATGGGAACTACTTTAACCGGACTAATTATAAATATGAAACTGGTTACGGTAAGCGGTGTGCTGGGTATATTTGCATCATTGGGTTGTCTGTATATAGACAAGTTTGATCAGATATTGCTTTTTGCTTTAGCCTTTGTTTTCATGATGGTCATCCCGGGACACTATTTGAACATAATGTCAAAACGAAGAGTTTAATGTATTATCTTTGCACTATAAAAATAGAAAGAAAGCATGTTTAAAGAACTGAACCCCTTACTGCATTCCGAACTGCGCCTGGCGGTGATGTCGTTGCTTATTGGTGTCGAAGAGGCAGACTTTGTCTTTATCCGGCAACAGACGGGGGCAACGGCGGGCAACCTCAGCGTGCAGATTGATAAACTCAATAAAGCAGGGTATGTGGAGGTGACGAAGACGTTCAAGGGAAAGATGCCTTGCACTATCTGTAAGATTACGCCACAGGGAGTAGACGCTTTTGAGGAATATGTGGAAGCACTGAAAACGTATATTATAAAATAATGAAAGCAAACTTTATAATCAGACCAGCTTTGCAGTCGGATGCTGTTGAGCTGAAAAATTTATTTCAGAATACTGTTCTCGCGATAAATAGGCGTGATTACTCACAGGCGGAAGTTGAAGACTGGGCATCATGTGGGGATGATCTTTCTAATATAGAAGATATGATAAAGACCCATTATTTTATTGTAGCTATTAATCAACAGTTGGAAATCGTAGGTTTTTCATCTATCACTTCCCAGGGTTATTTACACTCTATGTTTGTTCACAAGGATTTTCAAGGTGAAGGTATTGCTACAATGCTTTTGAATGAAATAGAACAGTATGCAATTACAAATGGGATTATGCGGATTACATCCGAAGTGAGTTTAACAGCCCGCCCTTTCTTTGAAAAAAAAGGTTATATAGTGGAGGAAGAGCAAAAGCGCAAAGCTAATCAGCTTTCTCTTACTAATTTCTGGATGGCCAAACAGACGATATGTCCGAAAAACTTATAGAATAGACAAAAATCAGATTGAAGTTTTCCGATATTATTCTCTTTTTCTTGTAACATTTCGGAGTGACCCGTATCTAAAGGAAAAACTTTAGAATATATGGTGATGAAAAGATTACTTTTGACCCTGATGTTATTGGGAACTTCTCTTTTGATTTTTGCACAGGATTATCCTTTTTCGGTAGTAAAATCGGGAACAGGAAAACAAACGGTTATATTTATACCCGGTTTTGCATGCTCGGGTGATGTCTGGGCGGAAACAGCCAGCGTATTGAAAGACAGCTATACCTGCTATGTGCTGACGATGGCGGGCTTTTCGGGTGTTGCACCTGAAGAGTGTCCATCATTCGAGAGATGGAAAATGCAGATTGCAAAGTTTATCAAAGAGGAGCGGATAGAGAAACCTATTCTCGTGGGGCATAGTATGGGAGGTGGTTTGGCACTTGCAATTGCGGCTGAATTCCCGGAGCTTACAGGAAAGATTGTGATTGTAGATGCCTTGCCTTGTCTGATGGCTTTGAGAGTTCCTGATTTTAAATCTGCTCCTGATAATGACTGCACAGATTTAATTGACAGGATTACAGCTATGGATGAGGAGCAATTTGCACAGATGCAAAGAATGAGTGCGGCAACGCTTACCACTGATTCATTGAGATTTACCGAAATTGTAAACTGGGGATTGGCATCTGACAGAAAGACGTATGCTAAACTATTCTGTGATTTCTCGAATACAGATTTAAGGGAATGTATAAAGAATATAGTTGTCCCTTCTCTCGTACTTTTGGAGCCTTATTTCAAACATATAGATACGGTCATTAAGAATCAATATAAGAATTTGTCAGTAGCACAAATCAGATATGCAGATAAAGGCTTGCATTTTGTGATGTTTGATGATAGGGAATGGTTCATTCATCAAATTTGTGAATTTATAAAAGAGCGTTAAGTGGAATTTGAAGATATATATAGGAGGTACTGGAATAAAATATTCCGCTTATGCATGGGGTATGTAAATGACTACAGCTTAGCTCAGGACATGGCTCAGGAAACTTTTATTAAAGTCTGGCAATATCTGCCCACCTTCAGGAATGAAGCCAATATTGATACTTGGATATTTCGTATTGCAACCAATAACTGCCTGCGTCAGCTGGAACGGAAGAAGCAAATCTTATCTACGCAGTTTCCTGCCGATTTGTTTGAAGATGAAAAGACGGATATTGAGCCGCAGATTCAGTTACTATACAAGTTTATTGCAGAACTTTCGGAGATAGACCGCATTATCATTTCGCTGGAACTGGAAGATGTCAGGCAAACGGATATAGCGCAAATCATTGGATTGTCGGAGAGTAATGTCCGTGTAAGAATTCATCGTATAAAAGTTCGGTTAACAAGAAAATTCAAAGAATATGGAGAGTAATATTGATATAAAAGAATTGTGGAACAGGCAGGCTGTTCCGGCTGCCGATCAATCTGAAATATTGAATAAGATCAGCCATTTCAGAAAAAACGGTCTTAAAAAGGGGATATTTCTTGATGTTATCTTAGTGTTGACTATCCTTTTTATGATATTTATCTGGATCTATTTCAAACCGCAATTCTTGAGTACTAAGATTGGAATCATTGTGGGAATCCTGCCGATGTGTATTGTGGTGGCGGTCAATCGGAAGATAACTTCTTTGTATAGGTCATTGGATGAGAAACAGTCGAATATCGATTATCTGAATAATTTGCTTATGCTGAAAGAGAAAGAAACTTTCATGCAGACTAAGGTAATGAGTTTATATTTCATTTTGCTATCCTCCGGTATCCTTCTTTATATGTATGAATATACTCTTAATTCATCTTTTATGTTCAGACTGATAGCGTATTCTGTTTTGTTTTTATGGATTGCCCTTAATTGGTTTATTCTACGTCCTGTAATGATTAAAAAGAATAGGCGGAAGATGGATTGCTTGATCAGACAGATCGAAAAGATTAAGTCGCAAGTGGATGAATTTTAGTTTCTAAAAAAAAGTTGTACATTTACTCGCTCAAAATAAAAAGATGCAGTATGAAAATTTTAGTTACTTACGCCGTACAGGGCGAGTTTACGGAGTTAAAGTTTCCCGGATTGATAGGAGAGGAAGAAGTTCACATCGGCTATATTCGTACGGGAGTAGGCAAAGTGAAGTCAGCTTATTATGTTTCTGAAGTGCTCAATCAGGCCAAGCCGGACTTGGTGATCAACGTAGGTACGGCAGGAAGCATTGATTGCCAGGTAGGAGATATTCTGGTGTGCCGTCATTTTATAGACCGTGATATGCAGAAGTTAGCCGATATGGGTTTGGAATATGAGATTGATTCTTCTGCCTTGCTGGCAGAGAAGGGATACTGTATGCATTGGGCAGGAGAAGGCATTTGTAATACAGGTGATACTTTTCTGACGGAACTTTCGGATGTGAAAGGCGATGTGGTTGATATGGAAGCTTTTGCGCAAGCCTTTGTTTGCCGTGCTAAAAATGTGCCTTTTATTGCTGTGAAGTATGTGACGGATATCATAGGACAGAACTCCGTGAAGCATTGGGAGGATAAACTGGCTGATGCACGTAAGGGGCTGGGAGAATTCTTTGAACAGATAGGTGGAGCGGTAAAATAAGCATCTACTTCAGCGTCTTAAATGAAAGGATATGATAGGTTACTCCTGCTGCAATAATCAGGAGTATTACTTTTACCCACATATATGGAACGATAAAAAATACGCAGTAGAGCATGGTGATCCACATCAGCGAGATGGAAATTATCTTTGCGCGTAGAGGGATGGCTTTGTTTTCACGAAAGTTGCGGATATAAGGGCCGAGATGCTTTTGATTTAATAACCAGTTATATAGGCGAGGCGAACTTTTAAAGTAGAGTGCAGCCGTGAGTAGCAGAAATGGAGTAGTGGGTAGCAACGGCAGAAAAATGCCGAGGATACCAAGTGCCAAAGAGAGTGTACCAAGTGCTATATAAAGGGTTTTCATGCCGCAAAAGTACTCTTTTTTTGTTTACGGAGAAAGTTCTGTTTGCTTTGTTGTCTGACATTCGCTTTAAATGCTTATGTTTGCGAAGAATTTTCAATAAAGTCAAAACATGTATTTGAGAAAGTCCGTCTTCACGCTATTGCTGATACTGTGTAATGTATTTGTTGTGGTGGCACAGACCACCGCAGACTCTTTAGCACTTGTTACTGCTCATTGGAATGTAATTTCTATGGGAAAAGGTGTACTTTGTCGCGAAGCGGAGTTCGTTTCTTTGTATGGTGTTCCGCAGCATGTTGCTATTCTTGAAATCAAACCGGAGCAACATCGGTTTGACATTTTAATTCATTCTCCTAAAGAAGAAACCAGTAATGCTGCCCGTCGTTCCGGTGCAGTGGCGGCTATTAACGGTTCTTATTTCAATATCAAGCAAGGAATTTCTATCTGCTATTTGCGGAAAGACGGGGTGGTGGTAGATACTACTGCGACCGGTGTACTCAGCACTGTATCCAATGGTGCCGTGAAAATAGATAAAGGGAAACTGGACATCATAGCCTGGAAGAAACAGGATGAGAAAACTTGCGAACAGAAAGAAGGGAGTATTCTCGTTTCCGGTCCGTTGATGCTGCTGGATGGAAAAGCTTGTGATTTGTCTGCTTGTAACCGGTCATTCGTTCAGACTAAACATCCACGGAGTGCCGTGGCTCTGATGAAGGACGGAACGGTGTTTCTGATTGCGGTTGCGGGCCGTTTCGAAGGTAAGGCGGAAGGTATCAATATCCCTGAGTTGACACATCTTCTCCGTATATTGGGTGCAAAAAAAGCTTTGAATCTGGATGGTGGTGGCTCTACTACACTTTGGAGTGCTTCTGCACCGGATAATGGAATTGTAAACAAGCTTACTGACAATAAACTTTATGATAATAAAGGGGAGCGTAAGGTTGCCAATTCACTTTGTGTTTACGAATAAAAGCGGAAGATTTAAACTGTAATCCTTAGAATTTTTGTACTTTTGTGCCGTGCCGAGGTGACATTAGGTGCGACAACAGACAAAGTATTTTCTTAATTAGCGTATTAACAAGAATATGTATACAGTTATCAAACGCATGGAAATATCAGCTGCCCATAGCCTGAAACTTTCCTATCGCAGCAAATGTGAGGATCTGCATGGTCACAATTGGATTATCACAGTCTACTGCCGTTCCCGGGAACTCAATGCCGATGGAATGGTAGTTGATTTCAGTCACATCAAAGAAACGGTGAAAGGAAAGCTAGATCACCGTAATTTGAATGAAGTTCTTCCATTCAATCCTACCGCAGAGAATATAGCCCGCTGGATATGCGAGCAGATACCTACTTGCTTTAAAGTCGAGGTGCAGGAATCTGAATCCAATGTAGCCACTTATGAGAAAGAATAACCCTACTGAAAGCCGGCACAAATATTTTTTATGAGAAAGATTAATGAGATTTTTTATAGCTTGCAGGGTGAAGGCTATCACACTGGTACGCCTGCTGTCTTTATCCGCTTTTCCGGTTGCAATCTGAAATGCTCTTTTTGCGATACACGGCATGAAGAAGGTGTGCTGATGTCCGATGATGAAATTATTGCCGAAGTAGGAAGGTATCCGGCTGTTACGGTTATCTTGACGGGTGGAGAACCTTCTCTCTGGATTGATGAGGTTTTTATCGACCGTTTGCACCAGGCGGGAAAGTATGTCTGTATCGAAACGAATGGAACGAACCCATTGCCCCAAAATATTGATTGGGTGACTTGTTCTCCCAAGCAAGGGGTGAAGTTGGGGATTACCCGTATGGATGAGGTGAAGGTCGTTTACGAAGGTCAGGACATTGGAGTCTACGAGTTGCTTCCTGCTGAATATTTTTTTCTGCAACCCTGTTCATGTAGTAATACTGCGGAAACAGTGGCGTGCGTCATGCAACATCCTAAATGGCGGTTGAGTCTGCAAACACATAAACTGATTGACATTCGTTAATGAATCGGGTAGTGTTATAGGAATGTAATGTGAATGACATCTTTCTTTTGCTTTTTAGGGTTTACTTTGCCGTGAAATTAAAATTCTAAAAAGAGAAGAAACATGAAATCAATTCGTTTTTTATCCTTGCTGCTTTTGCTGAACTTGTTTGCAGCAGGAGGGTATGCAGCAGACCAACCCGTTAAAAAAGAAATTGTCGTAAGTGGTGTGGTGACAGATACGCAGAAACAACCTGTTGTAGGTGTTGTTGTGACAGATGGCGTTAATTTTACGCAGACTGATGATAAAGGGCGTTATCAGTTGGTATCTGATCCCGCACAGTCTAAATTCGTTTATCTTTCTGTTCCGGCGGACTACAAAACTAATGTAGAGAATGCATTACCTATTGGCTATTATGCCAGGATTGATGCAAAAAAGAAAAAGAATCGTTGTGATTTCAGCTTGGTGAAGAGAGAACAGCCGGTTCAGGATTTTACCTTTATAGCTATCTCTGATCCGCAGGCAAAAAATGAGGAACAGCTGGATCGCTTTGCTTCGGAAACTGTGGTTGATTTGAAGGAAACATTGAAGCAATTGTCTTTGCAGGAAGTTTACGGAATGGTTCTGGGAGATATCGTCTGGGATGTTATGCCTTTGTATGATTCGTATAAGAAGGTTATCTCTGATTTAGACTTAACCATGTATCATGTGATTGGTAATCACGACTTTGATCAGCAATATACGGCACTGAGCCTTGCTACGAATAAGGAAGAATACGGGGAATCGGTGTTCGGTGAGCATTTTGGACCGACGGATTATTCTCTTAATGTAGGGAAAGTGCATATTATTTCGATGAAGGACATAGACTATAAAGGTAAGAAGAAATATACGGAGCAGTTTACCCCTGAACAATTGGAATGGTTGAAAAAGGATCTGAGCTATGTGAAGCCGGGTACTACCGTACTGTTGAATCTTCATGCTCCTACGGCTAACAGTACGGGTAGAGGAGGAGCCAATGCCCGTAATGCCGAACAACTTTTTGAGATACTAAAAGATTATAAGACGCATATCTTTGTCGGTCATACTCATTTTTATGAAAACCGCATTGTGACTCCTGTTATCTATGAACATAATATTGGTGCAGCTTGTGGTGCCTGGTGGGCAGGACATGTAAATCGTTGTGGTGCTCCCAATGGCTATCTGGTGGTAAATGTGACTGGTGATGACATTTCCTGGCAGTATAAGGCTACCGGTCGTCCATTCGATTATCAGTTTCGTGTGTATAAGCCGGGTGAATTTCAGAGCCAGCCTAAGTATCTGGTGGTTAATGTCTGGGATTATGATCCGGCATGGAAGTTATCCTACTATGAAGACGGTATTGAGAAACCGGGCGTAATGGAGGCTTTTGACGATGAGGATCAGGATTATATTACAATGAAAGAAGGAAAAGCTACAGGCTATCATACATCGCACTTATTCCGGGTACGTCCTACGGATAAGGCTAAATCCGTGAAAATCGTAGCAACGAATCGTTTCGGTCAGAGCTTTACCCAAACTGTAGATTTGAAATGACAGGCTTTGAATACTTGTTTATAACGGGTTTATAAACAAAAATAGCTGCAAGTTTTTACTTGCAGCTATTTTCATCTTGCACGGGAGGAGAGGCTCGAACTCCCGACACCTGGTTTTGGAGACCAGTGCTCTACCAACTGAGCTACTCCCGTGTTTGCGGCTGCAAAGGTAATGTAAACTTTCAAATATGCAAGAGAGATGAGCGATTATTTTAACGCTCTCTCGTCTTATAACATCTGTAAGTCCTGATACATAATGCGGTAGGCTGCTGCTTTTTTTTCTAAAGCAAGCGGATAAGCGCGCGAAGAAGAAGGCATCCGATAGAGTCGCATAGGTCTGCCATCAAAAACAAACTCTGTAAAATCTCCCACTTTCGGCTTTTCAAGAGAGAACTGTTCGCATAAAGTTTCTGTTGCTTTTTCACCTGTGGTAACTATGGCTTTACATTCCGGTAAGCGACGGAGCATACCCTCGATATCCGTAGGTTCTACAACTTCCAGAAATTTGTCGGATGCATTGTCCTGCAACCGTCGTATGGCGGTAGCTGTATCAAATAGGGCAATGCCTTTTTCTTGCAGGAAAGGAATAATGCAATCTTTGTCGAAAGCTTTTGCCGCTTCGTTCAGAAAATGGTTCTTATCATTGAAGAACAAGAGTCCTACAATCCGCCACATATCATTGTTCCAGTTCGGATAATAAAACTCCATCGACCACCTTTTCTTTTGAGGTGGAAAACTTCCCAGCATCAGCAAACGGGCGTTAGCAGGAAGAAAGGGTTCTAAAGGGTGTCGCTCGATTTCCATACTTACTATTTTTAGGATAAAAAATGTCTGAAAAGCCCGGAATATGATTCAGACTTCTCAGACGACTCTGTGATTTTCTTATGCAAAAGTATAGATTATTTCCGGAAGTTACTCTGCTATTTCCAAATTACTCATTTTTTCTGTGATGCGGAAAGGGAAGTCCGGATATTCGTACAGGCTGAACCGTGATTCGGTTTTGCCTTCCGTATAATTCCAGATACTTGCGTAGTCTTCCACATCTTCTCCCATGGCACGCAGTTGTCGCAGGTACGCGGCTATGGACTTATTCTCTACGATATAGACCTGTCCGAGCTGATTGATTATCGGGCTGTGGCGACGTGTTCCGTCGTGGTCGAAACGAAGGATACGCTTTCCGTCTTCGGTCATTCCCACCAGATTGAACGTCATGCTCTTACCAATGGCGGGTAGGTTTAACACGCTGCGGTCTGTGGCAAGGAACGGAAGATGATGTATCTTCAGGAAGTGGCGGATACAGGATGCAGGATCAAGTGCGGTTTCGAGCGATGCAGACAGGTTGAAGGCATCTTCTTTATTCAGTTTGCCGAAACGCTTTTCTTCTTGCTGTTCCTGCATGGAACGACTGTTTGGTGTAAAGACTGCGTTGTTTTCTTCGAAACCTTTTACGGAGAATGTATAGTAACAGACAACTCCCAGTTCGTTAAGTACCTGGCGTAGGCGAGTGGTATGTCCCCGACGTGAGGCAGCTACGTTATACACAAGTTGGTTGGTAATCAGCCAGCCTGCCGATAATAGTTTGCGAATACCTTCCTTTGCCTCGGGAGTAACCTCCAGTGGAGTTTGGAAATGCGTTTGAATAATGAACTGACGGATACCGATGACGGATGCTTTCTCCTTGAAAGTTCGCAGAATTTCTACCAATTCATTGTTGATACGCATTGGCAGATAAGCTGGCAAACGCGATCCGAGGCGGATACGCTGTAATTCGGCATACTTTTCTCCTTCCGGGCGTTCCTGATTGGCTTTCCGTTTACGGGCAGCCATACGGTAAACGGCTTCCAGAATTGTGTTCAGCGTCTTGTTCTGACTCATGAGGGCATCTCCACCTGTGATGAGGATATCACGCAATTGGGTATCTTCCTCGAAGTAAGTCATCAGACGGCGCAATTTCTTCTCCCATGTTTCTTTAGGACGCAGGGAGTCAAACTCAAAATTGAGTCGTTTACTCTGGAAGTCATACATACGCTGGCAGGAAGCACAAAGCCCGCCACAAGCGCGTCCCATGGTGTCGGGAATGAGGATGGCTACTTCCGGATAACGACGGTGGATATTGTGTCCGTCGGGCAGGAGCCAGCCGGCCGCATTGGGTTTCCCGGCTTCTACTATGTCTTCACGTTCCCAGGCGCGGATTTGCCCATAAGTTTCCACCAGTTGCGGGGAGTAGAGGATGTAGCTGCGCAGAGATTCATCGTTGTACCCTGTGCTACCGGGATTTAACAAGTGCAGATAGTAAGGCGTAACGAAGAAAGGCATTCCTTTCTTGCGGGCACGAGATAACAGATACATGGTTTCACCGGAGGTGTCGCTCGTCGCCATCCTCGACGCGGACAAGGAGGGCTTCCTGCGCAGCGAGACGAGCCTTGTGCAGACCATCGGCCGCGCCGCGCGAAACGCGGACGGTCTGGTCATTCTCTACGCCGATACGGTCACGCCGTCGATGAAGCGCGCCATGGACGAGACGGAGCGCCGCCGCGCCATTCAGGACAAGTACAACAAGGAGCACGGCATCGTGCCGCAGACCATCCGCAAGGACGTGCGCGAGATCCTGGAGATCTCCAAGAAGGACGAGGACGGCGCGCGCCGGCGCGGCAAGCGCAAGCTCTCGGAGCGCGAGCGGGACGAGGAGATCCGCAAGCTTGAAAAGCAGATGCAGGAGGCGAGCCGGATGCTCGAGTTCGAGTATGCCGCCGTGCTGCGCGACCGCATCATCGAGCTGCGCAAGGAACAAAAATAAAGAGAGAAAAAGACATGAAAAAATACCTTCCCTATCTGAATATCCTCGGTGCGGCGGCCTGTTGGGGCTGCATCGGGCTGTTTAACCGCTTTCTGATGCGCGCGGGTATGGGCGCGGCGAACATCGTCGTCATCCGCAATTTCGGCGGACTTGTGCTGCTGACGCTCATTTTCGCGCTGCGCGAGCGGAGCGTATTCCATGTGAAAGCGAAGCACCTGCCCATCTTTTTCGGCACGGGTGTGGTGAGCATGGTCTTTTTTACGCTGTGCTACTTCAAGTGTCAGGAGCTGTGCTCGCTGGCGGTGAGCGCCATTCTGCTCTACACCGCGCCGGCGATGGTCGTGCTGATGAGCGCGGCGGTGTTCCGCGAAAGGATCACCAGGAAGAAGCTCCTGGCGCTCGCACTGGCGCTGCTCGGCTGCTCGTTTGTGACGGGCGTATGGAGCGGGGACGCGAGCGTGACGGCAGCGGGCGTGCTGTTCGGACTGGGCGCGGGCTTCCTTTACGCGCTCTACTCCATCTTCGCGCCGTTCGGCCTGCGGCACTATACGCCGTTCACCGTGGTGTACTGGACGTTCGTGTTCGGCGGGCTCGGCTCACTCTTCCTGCTCGACGCGGGCGAGATGCGCACGGTGTTCGCGGACGGGAGAATGATCCTCGTCGCGCTGGGGCTGATCGTCATTTCGACGGTGCTGCCGTATCTGCTGTATACGAACGGCCTTGCCAGGGTCGAGAGCGGCAAGGCGAGCATTCTGGCGAGTCTGGAGCCGGTGGTCGCGTCGTTCGTGGGCATCCTCGCCTTCGGCGAGCCGGTGAGCTTGATGGTATTTTTAGGGCTGGGGTGCATCCTCGCCTGCGTGTATGTATTGAGGTGAACGAAGATGGCAAAGAATAAGGAAGAAAAGACGAATGTGATGCGCGCGCTCGAGCAGAAGAAGATCGCCTATACCGCGCACAGCTATCCGCACGAGGAGGGCGTGGCGGTGGACGGCGTGACCGTCGCGAAAAGCATGGGCTTCGACCCCGCGCAGGTCTTTAAGACGCTGGTGGCGCGGGGCGCGAGCGGGCAATATTATGTGTTCGACGTACCCGTGGCGGAGAGCCTTGACCTCAAAAAGGCGGCGCGCGCCGTGGGCGAAAAGAGCATCGAGATGCTGCACCAAAAGGAGCTGCTGCCGCTCACGGGCTATGTTCACGGCGGCTGCTCGCCGGTGGGCATGAAGAAGCTGTTTCCGACGGTTTTCCACAGCTCGGTGGAAAACCTGCCGACGGTCATCGTGTCCGCGGGGAAGATCGGTTATCAGGTGGAGGTCAAGCCCGCCGACCTGATGGGGCTGGTGCGCGCGGAGACGGCGGATATTATCGTGGAGTAACGAACGGAAAGGTTCGGAAAAAGCGGAATTTATATTGATTTATACAAGGATTGACATTAAAAAATGATTTGTGTATGCTATGACCGAAAACCGGTCTCGACACAAATAAACAGGAGCAAAAGGTAAACTATGCAGGAAAATATCATTGTCAAGGGCGCGCGGGAGAACAACCTCAAGAACATTGATGTGAGCATCCCGCGCGACAAGCTGACCGTCATCACGGGACTGTCCGGCAGCGGAAAAAGCTCGCTGGCGTTTGACACCATCTATGCCGAGGGACAGCGGCGGTATGTGGAAAGCCTGTCGTCCTACGCGCGGATGTTTCTCGGGCAGAAGGAAAAGCCCGACGTGGACTACATCGACGGCCTCTCCCCCGCTATCTCCATCGATCAGAAAACGACCTCGCAGAACCCGCGCTCGACGGTGGGCACGGTGACGGAGATCTACGACTATCTGCGCCTTCTCTGGGCGCGGGTCGGCACGCCGCACTGCCCGAACTGCGGAAAAGAGATCAAGCAGCAGACCATCGACCAGATCGTGGATCAGGTGATGGCGCTGGGCGAGGACACGCGCATTCAGGTGATGGCGCCGGTCATCCGCGGAAAGAAGGGCGAGTACGCCAAAGTTTTCGAGGATGCGCGCAAGTCCGGCTATGTCCGCGTGCGTGTGGACGGGAGTATGTACGATCTGAGCGAGGAGATCAAGCTCGAAAAGAACATCAAGCACAGCATCGAGGTCGTGGTGGACCGCCTCATTCTAAAGCCCGATGTGGTGCATCGCCTGAGCGACTCGGCGGAGACTGCCGCGGCGCTCTCGGGCGGACTGGTGCTTATCAACGTGCTCAATCCCGAGCAGGATATTCTGTTCTCGCAGAACTACGCCTGCGAGGACTGCGGCGTGTCCATCGAGGAGCTGACGCCGCGGATGTTCTCGTTCAACAATCCCTTCGGCGCGTGCCCGGCCTGTACGGGTCTCGGCAGCCAGCTCAAGGTCGATCCGGAGCTGGTCATTCCGAATAAGACGCTCTCCATCCTCGACGGGGCTATCTGCGCGTCGGGGTGGAACAACGTGCGCGGCGACGGCATCTCGAGGATGTACTTCGACGCGCTGTCGAAGAAATATCACTTCTCGCTGCGCGAGCCGATGGAAAAACTCTCGCCGGAGGTCATGGACGTGATCCTCTACGGCACGAAGGGCGAAAAGCTGGAGCTGCACTACGACCAGCCGCGCGGCAAGGGCGTGCTCTACCAGCCGTTTGAGGGCATCGTCAACAACCTCGAACGCCGCTATCAGGAGACGCAGAGCGAGAGCGTGCGCGCGGAGCTGGAGGAGTGCATGAGCGAGTGCCCCTGCCCCGCGTGTCAGGGCCGCAGGCTGCGGCGCGAGTCGCTGGCGGTGACGGTCGGCGGCATGGACATTGACACGTTCACGCGCATGAGCGTGACGGAGGAGATCGCGTTTGTCGATTCCCTCGCGCTTACCGAGCAGCAGCTGCGCATCGGCGAGCGCATTTTGAAGGAGATCAAAAACCGTCTCGGCTTTTTGCAGTCGGTCGGTCTGGACTATCTGACGCTTTCGCGCGCGAGCGCAACGCTCTCCGGCGGCGAGAGCCAGCGCATCCGGCTTGCCACGCAGATCGGCAGCAGCCTGATGGGTGTGCTGTATATCCTCGACGAGCCGTCCATCGGGCTGCACCAGCGCGACAACGACAAGCTGCTCGCGACGCTCAAGCGTCTGCGCGACCTCGGCAATACGCTGATCGTGGTCGAGCACGACGAGGACACGATGCGCGCGGCAGACTATATCGTGGACATCGGCCCGGGGGCGGGCGTCCATGGCGGGCGCGTCGTCGCGGCGGGCACGCCGGCGGAGGTCATGGCGAACGAAGCGAGCCTGACCGGTCAGTATCTGAGCGGGAGAAAGAAGATCGAAACGCCGAAAACGCGCCGCGCGGGGAACGGCAAGCTCCTCACCGTGCGCGGGGCGCAGGAAAATAACCTCAAGAACATCGACGTGAGCGTTCCGCTCGGAACGTTTACCTGCGTGACGGGTGTCTCCGGCAGCGGCAAAAGCTCGCTCGTCAACGAGATCATCTACAAAAAGCTGGGCGCGGACCTCAACCGCATGAAGGCGCACGCGGGAAAGCACCGCGCCATCGAGGGCGAGGAGAATCTGGACAAGGTCATCTGCATCGACCAGAGCCCCATCGGGCGCACGCCGCGCTCGAACCCAGCGACATATACCAATCTCTTTAATGACATCCGCGACCTGTTCGCCTCCACGCCGGACGCGAAGGCGCGGGGCTACAACGCGGGGCGCTTCAGCTTCAACGTGCGCGGCGGACGCTGCGAGGCCTGCGGCGGCGACGGTCAGCTCAAGATCGAGATGCACTTCCTGCCGGACATTTACGTTCCCTGCGAGGTGTGCAAGGGAAAGCGCTACAACCGCGAGACGCTGGAGGTCCACTATAAGGGCAGGAGCATCGCGGACGTGCTGGAGATGACGGTGGAGGAGGCGCTGGAGTTCTTCCGCGACCTGCCGAAGCTGGCGAACAAGCTCGAGACGCTGCGCGACGTGGGACTGGGGTATATCAAGCTCGGACAGTCCTCCACCACGCTCTCGGGCGGCGAGGCGCAGCGCGTGAAGCTCGCGACCGAGCTATCAAAGCGCGCGACGGGACGCATCGCCTTGTCTGCCGCCCCTGTCACGCTTTTTTATCTTTTCAGGTGGGCAGA
>OGXH01001150.1_pt1 | contig 19604 bp, 20 predicted proteins | sample 1576241 | NCBI WGS metagenome assembly OGXH01 (sample SAMEA3541529, study PRJEB24748) | human gut metagenome | biome: human gut; feature: human-associated habitat; material: faeces | place: China | collected 2012
CTTGTTACCAGATGGTGGAGATCGTTATTTATCAACACCTTTAATTCAAGATTAGATAGGGGAATTTGAATGATTGAAGAATTAAGACATAATTTCCGTAATGGACGAATGTGTAAATAGTTTTATTTATTCATAAAACAATATATAATATTTATACAAAAGAAAGATGAGGAAATTAAAATGGCAGTAACTAAAAGAGAAGATAGAAAATTTAAATTTGAAACATTACAATTACATGTAGGACAAGAACAACCAGATCCAGCAACAGATGCAAGAGCAGTACCTATTTACCAAACTACTTCATATGTGTTTAAAAATAGTGCACATGCAGCAGCTCGTTTTGAATTAGCAGATGCTGGAAATATCTATGGACGTTTAACAAACTCTACACAAGGTGTATTTGAAGATCGTATTGCCGCTTTAGAAGGTGGGGTAGCAGGTTTAGCTGTTGCTTCTGGAGCAGCTGCAATCGCTTATACTATTCAAGCTTTAGCAGGACAAGGTGAACATATCGTTGCTCAAAAAACTATTTATGGGGGAACTTCTAACTTATTAGCGCATACATTTACTCAATACGGAATTACAACTACTTTCGTAGATGCTCATAATTTACAAGAAGTTGAAGATGCAATTCAAGAAAACACAAAAGCAATTTATTTAGAAACTTTAGGAAATCCTAATAGTGATATTCCTGATATCGATGCAATTAGTGCAATCGCTAAAAAACATGGATTACCAGTTGTTGTTGATAATACATTTGGTACACCATATCTATTTAGACCAATTGAACATGGTGCTGATATCGTTGTTCATAGTGCTACTAAATTTATTGGTGGTCATGGTACAAGTTTAGGTGGTGTCATTGTTGATGGTGGTACTTATGATTGGGCTAAAAGTGGACATTATCCATGGATCAGTGAACCTAACCCAAGTTATCATGGAGTGAAATTTACTGAAGCTGCAGGACCAGCTGCTTTCGTTACTTATATTAGAGCAATCTTATTAAGAGATACAGGAGCTACAATTTCTCCATTCAATGCATTCTTATTATTACAAGGTACAGAAACATTATCTTTAAGAATTGATCGTCATAATGAAAATACTAAAAAAGTTGTTGAGTTCTTACAACAACATCCAGCAGTAGAAAAAGTAAATCATCCTTCATTACCAGATCATCCAGATCATGCTTTATATGAAAAATATTTCCCAAATGGTGGAGGATCAATCTTTACTTTCAATATTAAAGGTGGCGTAGAAGAAGCTCATAAATTTATTGATAATTTACAAGTATTCTCTTTACTTGCTAATGTCGCTGATGTTAAATCATTAGTTATCCATCCAGCAACAACTACGCATTCACAATTAACAGAAGAAGAATTAGCTGATGTTGGAATTCAACCTAATACAATTCGTTTATCAATTGGTACAGAACATATTGATGATATCTTATTTGATTTAAAAGAAGCTTTAGATCAAATTTAAAAACTTGGCAAATGCCAAGTTTTTTTTATTCTGTTTCAGTTGTTGAATCTGAATTTGTATTTTCATTTGATGAAGAATCATCGGTTGTATTTTGTGATGAATCACTTTCATCGCTGTTTGTTGTATTATCACTTGATGTACTTTCTTCATTTTCAGATGAAGAAGATTCTTCTTGTTGGATTTCCTTTTTTGTAGATGTTGACTTGTTTGATTTTGTTTTATTTTGTTGATCTACTTGTTTTTCTAATTGATTAATTTGTTTTTGTTGATCTTGATAATGTTCATATGCAAAATACCCACCAACTCCTGCACCAATAATTAAAAGTAAAATAAGTAACGTGATAAAGAAAGTAGAAACTTTAGAACGTCCATTTTTTTTCTTTTTCACTTTCGTTTTTGTCTTCTTTCTTGTTACCTTTTTTGTTTTAGGTCTTTTTTTATTTTTACTTTTTGTATAGGAATAATCAGTATTATCATAATATTCTTTTTCTAAATCATCTTGTTGATTATCGTTTTCATCTATATTTTCTTCTTCATCGTTGAATTTAAATCTTTCAGCCATAATTATCACCTCGCTATCATTTTATATATCAATATGAATTGAATTTGAACTTTTTATGTGAATTATTTGAAAATATTTGACTTTAGATATGAATTTTGTTTTTATAAATAGAGAAAGTGAGGATAAAAGATGGATAATTTGGAGTATTTAAAAGAAGTAGAGAAGAGTATTCAAAAAAAATATAAGAAAAAATTATGGAGACCTTTTTGCAAGGCTATTAATCAATATGAATTAGTAAAACCTGGAGATAAAATTGCTGTATGTATTTCTGGTGGAAAAGATTCTATGTTGATGGCTAAACTCTTTCAAGAATTAAAAAGACATAATAAATTTGAATTTGAACTTGTTTTTATGGTGATGGATCCTGGGTATAATCAATTAAACAGACAAATGATTATTGATAATTCGAAAAAATTAAATATTCCAATTCAAATATTTGATTCACAAATATTTGATTCTGTTTTTAATATAGAAAAATCTCCTTGTTATTTATGTGCGAGAATGAGAAGGGGACATTTATATGCGAATGCAAAGGAATTAGGATGTAATAAGATTGCTTTGGGACATCACTATGATGATGTTATTGAAACTATTTTAATGGGTATGCTTTATGGAGCACAAATTCAAACAATGATGCCTAAACTTCATAGTTTGAATTTTGAAGGAATGGAACTTATTAGACCGATGTATCTTATTCGTGAAGATGATATTAAGGCATGGAGAGATGAACATGAATTAACATTTTTACAATGTGCATGTAAATTTACTGAAGAAAATCAAGATGCTCATGATGAAGAAAATGATTCTAAACGTTTAGAAATTAAACAATTAATTAAGGATTTAAAGAAAGTAAATCCTTTTGTTGAAGGAAATATTTTTAAAAGTGTAGAAAATGTCAATTTAAAAACAATTATGGCTTATAAAGATGATGAAGGAAAACATCTGTTTTTAGAACATTATGATGATTAATCGTGTAGAAATACACGATTTTTAAATAAAAAAACATATCAATGATATGTTTATTAGATAATATATTCAATTTGATATCCATGTAAATCAGCAAGATCTTCTAAAGTATAGGATTCTAAATAATCAGTAATAACTTTATTTAGTCCTTTATAAAAAGGAAGAGTTAAACATTCACTATAACGAGGACATTGATTAGGTTCAGTTTCTAAACAGGCAACACAAGCGATTGGACCTTCAACAGCAACTAAAATATCTTTTGCTGTATATTTATTTATATCTCTTGTAAGAGAATATCCACCTTGGGCACCTCTAACGCTTTTAATAAGTCCTGCACGAATTAAAGGAGTAGCTATTTGTTCAAGATATTTGATAGAAATTTCTTGTCTTTTAGCAACATCTTTAAGTGATATATTCCCTTGTTCTTTATTTTGGGCTAAATCAATCATTAATCTTAGAGCATAACGCCCTCTTGTTGATATTTTCATATGACCACCTCTTGTCTATTATAACATCTTTTTTAGATAATTCCTAGAGAAATTATATGAATTAAATAAAAAGAAAAAGACCAAAGTCTTTATTCTTGTTCGATAAATGTATTATAGATAGCACGAATTGCATCATTAAAGTGAATGTTTTTAACACCAACAATGATATTTAATTCTGAAGAACCTTGATCAATCATTTTAACATTGATTTTTTTATTAGCTAAAGCTGTAAAAACTTTTGCTGCAACTCCACGACCATCTTTCATACCACGACCAACGATAGCAATTAAAGCAAGGTCAGATTCAAGTTCAATTGAATCAGGTTCAACGGCACGATGTAAGTTAGCTAAAATTTCTTGTTCATGTTCAATGAATGAATTTAATTCAACAATTACGTTCATTGTATCAATACCAGAAGGTGTATGTTCATAAGATAGACCAGCTTCTTCAATAACTTGTAAAACTTTTCTACCAAAACCAATTTCATCATTCATCATATCTTTTTCAATCATGATTGTCGCAAAACCTTGTTTACCAGAAATACCAGTAATAATATGATCTGGTTTATGCACAGTACTTTCAACGATTAAAGTTCCAGCATCTTCAGGTTTATTAGTATTTTTGATTACAATAGGAATTCCTTGAGAGCGAATAGGGAAAACAGCATTTTCATGCAAAACACTTGCTCCCATGTAAGAAAGTTCACGTAATTCTTTATAAGTGATTGTTCCAATCACTTCTGGATTTTTAACAATACGTGGATCAGCAACTAAGAAACCTGAAACATCTGTCCAGTTTTCATAAAGTTTAACTTGACCACATTTAGCGACGATTGAACCAGTAACATCACTTCCCCCACGAGAGAAAGTTCTAATTTTTGTAGGATCTTCACTACATGAACCATAGAATCCAGGAATAACACAATTTTCTACTTCACTTAATTTTTTAGATAAAACAGGATCTGTTTTTTTATCATCATAATTTCCATGTTCATCGATAAAGATACATGTTGCAGGATCAACAAATTCAAATCCTAAATAATTCGCAAGTAAGATACCATTTAAATATTCCCCACGACTTGCTGCATATTCTTCACTGATTTGATCTTGGAAGTTTTTCTTAATAACTTCAAATTCTTCAGTAAGATCAACTGTTAAATTAAGTTCATCGATAATACTTTGATAACGATCTTTGATTGTATCAAAAGTACATTCAAATTCTTGTTCACTTTCTGCGTTATATGCTTTATATAATAAATCAGTAACTTTAATATCATCTTTAAAACGTTTACCAGGCGCTGAAGGTACTACAAAACGACGATCTGGGTCACTTTTGATAATGTCACCAACTTTTTTAAATTGATGGGCATCTGCAAGAGACGAACCACCAAATTTGACGATTTTCACCATAATAATTCTCCCCTCATATTAATGATATTAAAATATCACTTTTTTCAAGTATATTCAATCTTTTTTCTAATTGAAAAAAGAAAACAATAAAAATATAATAATATTATATAGAAAAGAGGTCGACATTATGAGAGAAAATATGACATTTCTTACAAATTATTATCAAATAAGAGAAATGACAATTGATCGTATGAAAGAAATCATTGATCAAAATAAAAGGTCAAAGGAAGGAGGAACCGTCTTTTTTGGTGATTCTATTACTCAGTTTATGGATATAGAAAAATATTTTCCAGAAATAAAGAATAAATATAATTGTGGGATTGGCGGAATTACTTCCACAATGCTGCTTCATTTTATAGATGAAGGTGTTTTAAAATTTAAACCGAGACAACTTGTTTATATGATAGGTACTAACGATTTAGGAAAAACAGTGATGCAATCACCTAAAGATATTGCTATTAATGTTAAAGAACTGGTAGAAACAGTTCATTATAACTTACCTGAATGTGAAATCTATGTAGTGAGTCCATTACCTTGCCTTCCAATGCATGATTATAAACATACACCAGGGGTTTTAAGAAGTAATGATCTTTTAAAAATGATTTATAAAGAATTTAAAAAGACAATCCCTTATGAATATGTAACTTTTATTAATGCTTATCCAACGTTATGTAATAAAAAAGGAGAACCGATTGAAGCATACTTTGAAGATGGTCTCCATATCAATCATGATGGATATGTACGCTATACAAATTGTTTAAAAGAATACATTTTATAATAAAAAAGGAAACGGGAATATGAAAAAAAGAATATTAAAAATAGCATCAATGATTATCGTTTTACTGATGATGATTACACCTATAAGTGCTCATCCAGGAAGAACAGATGCAAATGGAGGACATTATTGTCGTACAAATTGTGCCAAATGGGGACTTAGAGATGGTGAATATCATTATCATAATGGTGGAGGTTCGAGCAGTTCTTCAAGCTCAGATAGCTCCTCATCAAGCTCAAGTACAGATAGTGGATCTTCTTCAACAAGTCAAACACAAAGTACACCTCAAGTAGTTGATTATACAAAACAAGGAGAAACGGCAGGTTATAATTATAAAAAGGCAAATCCTGATGCAGGTAAGGAAGATCTTACGGGGAAGGATCAAACCTATATAAATGGTTATGATACAGGGTTTACGAATGCTGAAAATGAATTAACGACACTTTCTAAAGATCAAGGAACAGCCAAGGGAACAGAAGATGGAACGACAACAGAATCATATAATTTAGAAGTTCCAGTTGGTTTAATAAGTAGTGTTTATTTAGATTCTTATAAAGATGCTTATAATCAAAGTGAAGCAAGTGATTTTTCTAAAATAAGACAAGATGCAAATAAAAAAGCAATTGATAATGCAAGAAATTTAGAAGATGAAGATACAAATAGTGAGTACACTTTAGAAAAACAAAAGAAAGTCTATAAAGAAAGTTATCAAAGTACTTATGATCAAGAAGAAAAAGAGATAAATTCTTTAAAAAAGAAGCTTTCTAAATATGCGCAGGATGATTTTGATAATGAGAAGCAAAGTGATGAATCTTATCGTAAATATAAAAATTATAAAGTCTATGATGTTTTAGACAAAAAATATAAAAAGGAATATAACAAGTATAAAAAACAAAAAGAACAAGAAGATGAAAATGGTGTTGCTGGTGGAGCTGGTGTTGTAGCACTAGGTATTATTGGATATGTCCTTTATAAAAGAAAAAGGAAATAGAAAAAAATGAATACATATGAAAGTATATTGACTAGAAGAAGTACAAGAAAATATTTAAATAAGCCAGTAAGCAAAGAATTACTAGAAAAAATCATAGAAACTGGAAGATATGCACCAAGTGGTGGCAATAGTCAAAGTAATCATTTTATAGTTATTCAAAATAAACAAATAATTGATCGTTTAGTAAAAATGGTTGAAAAAGCATTTTCTAAAATGGAGATTACTGAAAATATGTATAGAAGTTTACAAAATTCAATCAATCTTTCTAAAAAAGGTGGATATGTATTTTCTTATAATGCACCTGTTTTGATTATTGTCGCCAATAAAAGAGATTATGGAAATAATCAAGCGGATTGTGCGATTGCCTTAGAAAATATGATGCTTGAAGCTAATGAATTAGATTTGGGAAGTTGTTATATTAATCAATTAAAATGGCTCAATGAAGGTCGAAAAATTCTCTCTTACTTACAAAGTTTAGTTATGAAAGAAGATGAAAGGGTCTATGGCTCTTTAATTATCGGCTATCCTGATACAAATGATGGAAAACCACTAAGAAAAGTATTACCTAGAAAAGGTAATGTAGTGACATGGCTTTAAAAAAAATAAAAAGATGATAACTTATGTTTGATGTTATCATCTTTTTAAATACATTTTATTTATAAATCAAATTATAAAGATTTTGTTTATATTTATTTCCAATAGGAAGTGTTACTTCATTTTTTAACTCAATGGTATTTTCTTTTATGCAAATGACATTATTTAAATTAACTAGATAAGATTTATGGCATTGAACAAATTCATTGCCTAATTTTTTATGAATTTTCTTTAAAGTATATCTTAAGGTATAATCTGAGATAGATGTATGAATAACAATATAATTTCTAAATGATTCTATGTAAAGAATGTTATTTTTGATTATATGATAATTTATTTTTCCGCTTTTTAAAGAAATTGTATTTATCTTTTTTAATAAAAAATCTTTACTTTTAAGAAATGCTTGATATAAGTCTTCATATAAGGATACATTACGAATATAGTAATTAACATATATATTTTGATGATCAAAAATATTATTTTTTTCATCTAAAACATAAATAAGAATGGAATTTTTTTGAATTTCACTTAAATGAGATATGATTGCTAAATTTTCAAGTATGATAACATCATAAATTGTTTCTTTTTCAAATGAAGAAGATATTTGTATTTTTAATTCAAGTTCGTCAGAAATTTCATTTATGAAATCTGAATTTATTTTACTTTCCAATAACCATAGAATTTTAATCATCTAAAATACCTTCTTCCACTTTTTTTAAATGTTCCCATAGATTAATATTATCATTTTCTAAAACAGATAATATGTGATATTTATCTATAAAAATAATACCTTTTTTTTTCATTATTTCTATTCCACGAAGATAATTAGATTTATCAATTCCTAATAATGAATCGAATATAATTTCATCACCTGATTTTAAACATACTTTAAAAAGAATATTATACCCCTCATTATAAATATATTGAGTTGATATTTTTTCATAAGTAATCGTAATATTCTCAATTATTGAATATTTAATTTCTTGTATACCTTTTTTTAAAATGAAATACTCCCAAGTTTCTATTAAACCTGATGGTTGTACTATTAAAATAGAATTGTTACTTAAATACCATTTAGGTGTAAATACCATTGGTAAAATAATAAATAGATAAACAAGAACACCAACGACAATTATAAGTTCCTTATTTATAAATGGAAAATAGGTCATGAATAATCGTATACTGACTGCATAAAAAGAAAAGTAAATCATTACAAGTAATATTTTCCAAATGATAGATCTGTTTTCTTTTTTTATTTCAAATTTATATTTCATATAAATCACTCTTCTTTCTATTTATAATATAATCTAAAAAATACATAATGCCTATATTTTAGGGACAAATAGATTTTTTTAGGGATGAAATAAAAAATGGTGCAAATTAGCACCATCTTGAAATTATTTTTATAACTCCTTGTTTTTTTCTCTTTCTAACATATCTTGATAAGAATAAACACAACCACAATAATTTTGTCGATAAAGATTATATAATGCTGCAAATTTAACTGATTTTAAATAACCATTGTTCTTTTTAAAATCACTGAAAAGAAATTGTGTTTTTTCTTGAGGAAAGCTTGCGCCAATTTCATTGATCCATTGACTATTTTTATGTGGAGAAACACTTAAAACAGTTGTCCAATAATCAAAGTGATGTAAAGATGCATAATCATAAGCATCTTTCATTCTCTTTGAATAACAAAGATAACAGCGTTTTCCACCTTCAGGTTCATCTTTATATTGAGAAATATCTTTTAGATATTCTTTTGGTTGATATTCTTTTTCAACAACTTGAATATTTTGATTAAAATCTTGATTAAAGCGTTGAATGAAATCTTCTAATTCATGAAATCGTCGAAAATACTCGGTATCTGGATAAATGTTTGAATTAGAGTAATAAATAGTTATATCGAAAAATTCAGATATTTCTTTTAAAACGTTTCCGCTACATGGCCCACAACAAACATGGAGAAGTAGGGTGGGTTTTGTACCTTTAATTTTTTCTAATTCTTCTTTGAGTTTTAAGTCGTAATTGATTTTCATTATAAAATCATCATGCTATCACCAAAGCTAAAGAAACGATATTTTTCTTTGACAGCTTCTTTATAAGCTTTGAAAATAAGTTCTTTTGAAGCAAAGGCACTAATCAACATTAATAATGTTGATTTAGGTAAATGGAAGTTTGTAATCAAACAATCAATAGCTTCAAATTTATATCCAGGATAAATAAAGATATCAGTATTTTCACTTGTTGCTGTAAATTTACCATATTTTTTCATATTAGCTTCTAGAGTACGTGTTGATGTTGTTCCTACAGCGATGATTCTTTGACCATTTGCTTTTGCTTTGTTTAATTTATCAGCGACTTCTTCACTGATCATATAGAATTCACTATGCATATGATGATCTAAAACATTTTCTTCTTTAACAGGTCTAAATGTTCCAAGACCAACATGTAAACAAACATCTAAGATTTCAATACCTTTATCTTTTATTTTATGATTGATTTCTTCAGTAAAATGTAAACCAGCTGTAGGAGCTGCTGCACTTCCTTCAATTTTAGCGTAAACTGTTTGATATCTATTTTTATCTTCAAGTTTTTCTTTAATATAAGGAGGTAAAGGCATTGTTCCTAATTGATCTAAGATTTCATAGAAAATCCCATCATACATCATTTCAAAAACACGAATACCTTCATCTTTGATTTCAATACATTTTGCTTTTAATAACCCTTCACCAAAAGTAATCACCGTATTCATTTTAACAATACGAGCATTTCCACATAAGCATTCCCAAGTATCTTTCTTTAATTCTTTTAACAAAAGAACTTCTACATGTCCATTTGTTTCTTCTTTAATTCCAAATAAACGTGCAGGAATAACTTTTGTATTATTTCTTACTAAAACATCGCCTGGTTTTAAATAATCAAGAATATCATAAAAATGTCTGTGTTCAATATTTCCGTTTTCTCTATTTACTACCATTAATCTAGAAGTATCTCTTTTTTCAACAGGATGTTGAGCAATGAGTTCTTCAGGTAGTTCAAAATCAAATTCACTTAGTTTCATTTAAAAAGCCCTCTTATAAACATCTCTACCATATTTATCTAAAAATTCTTCTTTAAAATCTAATAAACGATCTTCTTGAATTGCTTTACGAATATCTTCTGAAAGTTGTAATAAGAATCTTACATTGTGAATCGATAACAATGTTTTTCCAAATAATTCATCTGATTTATGAAGATGTCTTAAATAAGCTCTTGTATAATTTCTACAAGTATAACAATCACATTCAGGATCAATAGGAGTAAAATCTTCTTTAAACTTTTCATTATTAATATTCATACGTCCATGATGTGTCATTAAAGCACCATGTCTAGCAACACGTGTTGGTAAAACACAATCATACATATCAATACCACGAATCGCAGCTTCAATTAAATCAATTGGATTACCAACTCCCATTAAATAACGTGGTTTATCTTCAGGTAACCATTGAATTGCATCTTCGACCATTTTATACATCACATCTTTTGGTTCACCAACGCTTGTTCCACCAATTGAATAACCAGGGAAATCCATTTCTACAAGTGCTTTGGCACATTTTTCTCTTAAATCAGGATATTCTCCACCTTGAACAATTCCAAATAACGCTTGTTTTTCATTATGATGCGCTTCTTTACCTCTTTTAGCCCAACGAATTGTTCTTTCAACACTATGTTTCATATAATCATAAGTTGCTGGATAAGGAGCACATTCATCTAAAGACATAATCATATCTGCTCCTAATTTGTTTTGAATATCGATTGCTTTTTCTGGAGATAAGAATAAAGACTTACCATCAATAATACTTTTAAAATAAACGCCTTCTTCTTTAATCTTTCTTGTTTTTCCCAAAGAAAAAACTTGAAATCCTCCACTATCTGTAAGCATAGGACCATCATAGTTCATAAACTTATGAAGACCACCCGCTTTAGCAACAATATCTTCCCCAGGTCTTAACCATAAGTGATATGTATTAGAAAGGATTACTTGTGATCCCATTTCTTTTAACATTTCAGGGGCAATTCCTTTTACTGTAGCTAGTGTACCTACAGGCATAAACATAGGTGTTTCTACATCTCCATGGGGAGTATGTAAAATCCCATATCGAGCACCACTTTGTTTACAAACATGTTTTAATTCATACCAAAAATCTTTCATTTTTCCACCTCTTTTTGCCTATTCATTATACATGAAAGTATTTATAAATAAAATAGAAAAAGAGCTAAAAGCTCTTAATCAAATGTAACATATTCATTTTTTAAAGGTTTAGCACCTTCTAAATGATCAACATGTAAAATAGGAATATTACTTTGAATAGATTCATCATATTCTAAACTAATGGTTCCATCAACCACTAACCATTCATCTTTAATTAAATCTTTAGCGTATTTACTAATACATACTAAACCTAAAAGTTGCATATCATCACTACAACATACCATGGCTTGTCTACCTAAAACAAAACCATTTTCAATTAATTTATCACGGCCAATCACTTTACCTTTGATCTTAATTGTTTTATTTTCATAGATTTGAGGATTTTCCATAATATGCATACAGAAAATACCATAATCCATATCATTTACTTCAATATAATCATCATTTAAGTTATATGGTAAATCATTAACAGTTAAATCTTCAATTTGTCTATTTTTATTTTCATAAACAATTTGACACATTGGATTTAAAGATTTGATACTTCCTCTAATAGGATATTTCTTTGTATTTTCATCACAACGATTTACAATAACTAAATCACTACCTGTTATATGATAAACAAATTGTCCACGCATATTGTTGTAATAAAGATCAAAGGTTTCAGCAGAAATAGTTGTAAGAATTTGAACAACTTGCCATTGGTCAATACAAATTTCATCAACAAATTTTGTATTATCCCACATACCATTATATTCAATCATAACTTGTGTTGGTTGGTATTTTTGATGTAAATGAAGAAGAGTTTCATAATTTAAATCTTCTTCGTTTTCAATAAATTCAACAGAAGCATTTTCTTTTTCTAAAGCAGGAATATCATATTCTACTTCACCTTCTTCACAGGCAATGATTAAAGTTTTTTCATCTTCACCAAAACCTTGTTCAAGAAGAGTATCTTGGATAAATGAAGATTTTCCACTTTCTAAAAATCCAGTAAACAAATAAACTCTTGTTTTATTCATACGCTTATCCTAAAAATAACTCCTTAATTGTATTTTCATCTAAGTCTTTACCAATTACACAAACTTGACCTGTATAAATAGGTTTACCTAAACGAATTTCAAATTCACCTGGTACTAAATCAAAATACCACCAATCTTCATTTCCACTATCTACAAAACCTTTAGCTCTTAAAACATTATCATCATTACATAATTTATTTAAGATTTCACTTAATTCAACTTCATTATATTTTTTAACAGTATCAAATCCGATACTATTGAAAACTTCATCTGCATGATGGTGATGATGTCCACAACCACATTCATGATCATGGTCATGGTGATGATGTCCACAACATTCATGTTCGTGATCGTGTTCATGATGGTCATGTCCGCAACATCCATGTTCATGATCATGTTCGTGATGATCGTGTCCGCAACATTCATGGTCATGATCGTGTTCATGATGATGGTCATGTCCGCATTCACATTCGTGATCATGATGGTGATGATGTTCATGTTCATGTAATAATTCTTCTTGAATGTTCACTTCACAAGCATTAATGATATCTAAACCATTTAATTTATCCCAAGCAGTTGTAATGATTGGTGAATGATCGTTTAATCCTTTTAAGATATCTAAGCATTCTTTTAATTGGAATTCAGTTAAGTCTTGACTACGACTTAAAACAATTAATGATGCATGTTCAACTTGGTTATTATAGAATTCACCAAAGTTTTTAGTATACATACGACATTTTTTAGCATCTACAACTGTAATAAAATTATCTAATTCCATTTCATCACTATTGATTGTAGAAACAGCTTTAATAACATCAGATAATTTTCCAACACCAGAAGGTTCGATGATGACACGATCAGGATGATAAGTATCTAATACTTCTTTTAACGATGTTTCGAAATCTCCTACTAAACTACAACAAATACATCCAGAGTTCATTTCGTTGATTGTAACACCAGAATCTTTTAAGAATGTTCCATCAATTCCAATTTCTCCAAATTCATTTTCTATTAATACGATTTTTTCATTTTGATATGCTTCAGCAATTAATTTTTTAATTAATGTTGTTTTTCCAGCACCTAAAAAGCCAGAAATAATATCTATTTTACTCATATATTTCACCTCCGCTAGATTATAACACTCATAAATCATTTCATCAAATGATAATACCTATGTTATAATGATTGACAAGTAAAGGGTGATAAAAAATGAAATGTCCAATAATTAAAAGATGTGGAGGATGCTTTTATCCACAAGATCAATATCAAGAAGAATTAAAAGAAAAGACATTATTTATAGAAAAAGAAATAAAGAAAACAAAATTAAAAATAGATGTAAAACCAACAGTAGCTTCACCATTAGTTAATGGTTATCGAAATAAAGCAATTGTTGCTTTTAATCAAAAATATGAATACGGTCTCTACGAAGAACATAGCCAAGATATTATTCCTTATAAACACTGTTTATTACACGAAGATATTATGGATGAAATTTTACAATATATACAAAGCTATTTAAGAAAGTATCGTGTTTCTATTTATGATCGTAAAAGACATAAAGGATTATTAAGACATATTTTAATTCGTCGAGGTGTTAAAACAGATCAAACGATGGTTGTTTTAGTATGTAATGAAAATATGTGGCGTGGTTCTAAGCAATTTTGCAACCAATTAGTTAAGAAGTTTCCAAGTATTAAAACAATTGTCTTAAATGTCAATACACGTAGAACACCAATTGTTTTAGGAAATGAAGATAAAGTTCTTTATGGAAAAGGGTTTATTGTTGATGAATTATGCGGTTTGAAATTTAAGATTTCTCCACAATCTTTTTATCAAATCAATCATGACCAATGTGTGAACCTTTATACCAAAGCTTTATCCTTATTGAATATTAAAGGAAATGAAACAGCAATTGATGCTTATTGTGGTATTGGAACAATAGGAATGATTCTCTCACAAAATGTAAAACAAGTTATTGGAGTAGAAAGTAATAGAGACGCAATCAAAGATGCAAAAAACAATGCACGAATGAATCAACTTTCTAATATTCAATTTGTATGTGATGATGCGACTGAATTTATGAAAAAACTTGCGAAAGAGAAACATAAAGTAGATGTTGTCATTATGGATCCACCTAGAAGTGGTTCTACAAAACAATTTATGGATTCAGTTAAGATACTAAATCCTAAACAAGTTGTTTATATTTCTTGTGATCCTACAACTCAAATTAGAGATATCCAATATTTTAAAAAGATTGGATATCATACAGATACGATGTATCTGTATGATATGTTTCCTCATACAAAACATGTGGAAAGTATTGTGTTGTTGACAAAGGTAGTTTAGGAAAATAAAAAAAGATTTTAATATAAAAGGTTTATTTTAGGGTCGAAAAAACGCCTTTAATAAACCTTTTCTTTAGCAAAATACTAGAATTAATGATAAAAATAAAAGGGTAATAAATAAATTAAAGTAAATAAAAATTTTTAGCAAAAATCTTAGGTGTTTACGTAAAGATTTAAATGATGATAGATGTTATATTTTATTTTCTTATATAATTTATTTTGCGAACTTTTCTGATGAGTATTGAAATAAAGTATATTTTATCATTAGTATTAAAGCTTGATGTTAAACAAAAGACCGTCTGATTTTTTATTTGAATTCGTCCTGATACAATTTTTTTAAATATCTTTGCATTTTTTTAATGCGTTCATATGATTGAGTTTTACTGCATTTAAAATTAACAAGTTTTATAATGTCTTTTTTTGAAATATCATTTATTAAGAGATCAAACACTTCTTCAGCTTCTGGGTATATATCAGATACTTTTTTTATTAGTTTAGATAACTCATATGTTAATAAATTAACATTATATTCATCGGTTATTCCTGTTGGATCTAATCCGTATGAAGAATCATCGTTCATATCTTCTAACATTTTATCTAATGAAATAGTTCTAGAATTAAACATATTAGAATCATTTTGTCTTGTACAGGATTTACAATTATTACATTTAGGACAACGAATAAGATTTCCTTTTTTATTTGTAATCAAACAGCGTTGTCTTCTTGTTGATTCAAGATATTGATTTACATCATAATTAAATGATTTTAATGCACTTTTTTCTTGTTCTTTTGGAACAATGACGAATCCTACACGTACTCGTCTTTGTTGATATTTAAAAGTAGTAAGATTTTCTTGATTTTTTTTCCATACAGGATTCCATTTTATAAGTTCTTCAGCAAGAACTGGTACAAGTACTTCTCCTTCGTTTGGTTTATTTCCTTCAATGTTTTTAAATTTTGAATAATTAACATTCTTTGACATTTGATTTCCTCCTGAAATTTGTGGAGGAAAATCCACATCAAAAACGCTCTGAATAAAGTTGGCCAATACCATAGTGAGTTTTCCTCCTATTTTGGCCAGCTTGTCCTATGACTTCGGTGGTTCGAATCCACCACCTTCCACCAAAGCGATATTTAGTTGTTCACTAGAAACAGATAGGACCATTCTTGATCAAGAAATGCTATTAAAAGTGAAAGCTTTTTAATGTCATGCTTAGGACATAATTTTGAAAAAAAGATGTAGGATAAAAGTTTCTACAACATTTATTTTTCATACTTAAATTCTAGCCTTATTGTTAGGAATAGAGAAACGAGCGGTTTGAATTTTGATATTCTAGTTTACATAGGTATATGTGTAGAAAAATATAGTTATTTATGTTAGAATGAAATTATTCCAAGAAGAATAAAATATGCGCCCAAAGAATTAGACACATAAGTACATAAGTGAGATATTTTAATGTTTGAATAGTTATTGTTAGCTGGAGGTGATAAATTATGGCATTAGACACAGACATTTTAAAAAATAGACTTAAAGCAACATTTGGATCAGACTCACAAAAAACTACTGCTAATAAGTTAAACATGACACAAGGTAATGTTAGTAAGTTATTATCTGGTTTGCAGCAGCCAACAGTAGACACTCTTTATCGTATCAACGAAGTGTATGGAGTTTCTATTGATTGGTTAATGGGAATTTCAGATAGAAAGAATGTTACAAAAATAGAATCTGAGCTTTCTTATTCACTTGCAACAGAGATTGTTACTGAACTTGTCCGTAATGGTTTAATATCGTTGAATAAAAAGAATAATTTACTTTCATTAGGAATTCATGATCCTATATTAAAGAAGCTTTTAGAAAAAAGTAATACAATTTCTAAAGTAGATGAAGATCTATATAGAGATTGGAAAAATGCAAAGCTTTCTTTATTTAATGATAAGCCAATACTATGTTCAATGGCGTTTCGAGAAAATGATTTAGATAATAGAATTGATGAAGCAACTACAGAAAATTATTTATTAGAATTATATGAAGAAGCAAAACAAGAACAAGACATCTACATATATATGATGTCCGGCATTGAAAGCGATCTTGGGGGTCAATAAAAAATGGCGGAACTAAATAAGATTTTAAAGGAACGCCTATCAAAAATTTTTGAAGGAGAAACACAAGGGATAACAGCTAAAAAGCTAAATATGACACAGGGTAATGTTAGTAAATGGATGAGCGGCCAGCAACTACCGACAACTGATATGCTTTACACTATTTCTAAAACATATAAAGTGTCTGTAGATTGGCTTCTTGGCATTAGTGATGAACCTGAAGTAGATGGTCTTGTATTAGAAAAGTTGACATATGAACAAGTAGCAAAGATTTTTGATAATTTAATTGAGAATAACACAATAGAGATTCCAAATAAGAATGGAATATATTCATCGACGAAAAAGGGAGATGATGATGAACATACTCTGCCCATTTACATTTGGGAACACATAAAATTAAAAGATCGTTTATTGTCAGAAATTATGCGCCGAAGATATAAGTTAATTGATCCAGAATTAAATATGCATGATGTTTGGTATGATAAATTAGCATCATTTCACGGTCTACATTTACTGAATTACAATGAAAAACTTGAAAAAGTAATAGATGCAAATAGTCCGGCTCAATTTAATGAAGGTGATTGGGCAGAATTAATTGAAAAATTATCAAAATTAAACGAGGATGAATTAGAAAAAATGGTAAGTAAAATAAATGAAAAGGAAGGTAAATGATAATGGCAAGTAATAACACAGCTGATATAGGATTTGAAAAAGAAATATGGGATGCAGCTTGTGTCTTAAGAGGAAACATGGATGCATCAGAATACAAAAATGTTATCCTTGGATTGATTTTTCTAAAATATATTTCAGATAGTTTTAATGAAAAATATCAAGAACTGGTTGAAGAAGGAGAAGGTTTTGAAGAAGATCGAGATGAATATACATCTGAGAATATTTTCTTCGTACCATCAGGAGCACGATGGGAAGACATTGCATCACAATCAAATAAACCAGAAATCGGTAAGGTTATCGATAATGCAATGACTGCGATAGAAAATGAAAATAAAAAATTAAAAGGAATTCTTCCTAAAAATTTTGCTCGTCCTGAATTGGATAAGCGAAGATTAGGAGAAGTTGTTGATCTATTTACTAATATAAAAATGAAAGAAGGTACTGACGAAAAAGATCTTCTTGGACGTACATATGAATATTGTCTCCGCAATTTTGCGGAACAGGAAGGAAGAAATGCTGGTCAATTCTATACACCATCTTGTGTAGTAAGAACAATTGTAGAAATTTTGCAACCTTATAATGGCCGAGTATACGATCCATGCTGTGGTGCAGGTGGTATGTTTGTTCAATCAGCTGGGTTTATAAAAAATCATCAAGGAAACATAAACAATATTTCAGTTTATGGACAAGAATCAAATCCTACTACTTGGAAAATGGCTAAAATGAATCTTGCAATTAGGGGTATCGATTGTAATCTTGGTGAAATTCCAGAAGACACTTTTTTAAATGATCAGCATCCAACTATGCGTGCTGACTATATTATGGCAAATCCTCCATTTAATCTAACACCTTGGGGAGCTGATAAATTAAAAGAAGATAAAAGATGGAAATTTGGAATGCCGCCAGCAGGTAATGCAAACTATGCTTGGATTCAACATATGATATGGCATTTATCTCCTAATGGGCGAATGGGTATGGTACTTGCAAATGGCTCTCTTTCTTCTCAAAATGGAGGAGAAGGTGAAATTCGTAAGAATATTATTGAAGCAGATTTAGTTGAGGGAATTATTTCTTTGCCAGAAAAACTTTTTTACACGACTGGTATTCCTGTTTGCTTGTGGTTTATTAATAAGAATAAAAAACAAAAGGGAAAAACATTGTTTATTGATGCTCGTAAAATGGGAACAATGGCTACAAGGGCTTTACGCGAGCTTACTGATGGAACAAAAGATCCAAAAGATAATGATATAAAAAAATTGGCTGATACTTTTAGAAATTTTCAAGAGGGTACATTAGAAGAAGAAAAAGGATTCTGTGCTATTGCTGATTTGAAAGAAATTGAAAAACAAGACTTTATTCTTACTCCTGGTCGATATGTTGGTATTGAAGAACAGGAAGATGATGGAGAACCATTTGAAGAGAAAATGACAAGATTAACATCTGAATTATCACAAATGTTTGAAAAATCTCATGAATTAGAGAATGAAATTCGTGAAAAGCTTGGAGCGATAGGATATGAAATTTAAAAAATATTGCTTAGGTGAATTAGTAGAAATTAAATATGGGAAAAATCAAAAAAAGGTTATAGATAAAAATGGTAAATTTCCTATTTATGGTACAGGGGGGTTAATAGGATATGCAAATGAATTTTTGTATGATAAACCGTCTGTTCTTATTGGAAGAAAAGGGACTATCGATAAAATTAGATATGTTGAACATCCTTTTTGGACTGTAGATACTCTGTTTTATACAAAAATTAATGAGAACTTAGTTGCTCCGAAATATCTTTATTATAAAATGTTAACCTTTGATTTAATGAATTATAATGAAGGAACTACAATTCCTAGTCTAAGAACGCAAACCCTAAATAGTTTAGAATTAGAAATTCCAAGTATTAATACTCAAAAAAAAATTGTTTCAATTTTGAATTCATTGGATAGTAAGATTACATTAAATAGTATGATAAACAATAATTTACTTGAGCAGGCACAAGCTTTATTTGT
>OGXH01001154.1_pt1 | contig 19576 bp, 14 predicted proteins | sample 1576241 | NCBI WGS metagenome assembly OGXH01 (sample SAMEA3541529, study PRJEB24748) | human gut metagenome | biome: human gut; feature: human-associated habitat; material: faeces | place: China | collected 2012
GACATATGAATTCAACCATCTCTTCTTCTTTAATAATTTCTTTCGGAACATCAATCCCCCGCTCCCGTAGTTTTGATGCCAGTTTGACGATCGGAGGAATATCCAGATTTGCAGATTTTAAAAGTTCTTCATGTGAAAACACTTCTGCAGGGCTTCCGTCAAGAAGAATTCTTCCTTCATTCATAATGACAACTCTATCAGCGCAAACCGCTTCCTCCATAAAGTGTGCATTTGCAAGCGGTGTAAACTCCATATCCATATCGTCAACCCAGTAAATCTTACGCTCCACATCGCTGAGTGGAAGTCCTACTGCTGCACCAGCCGGTGATACATGCTTAAAAGATGTGGCTGCCGGAAGTCCGGTTGCCTTTTTTAACTCACTGACTAACTGCCAGCCGTTAAATGCATCTAAAAAGTTGATATAACCTGGTTTTCCGTTTAATACCTGGATTGGCAGCTCACCATTTTCCATATAGATTCTGGATGGTTTCTGATTTGGGTTACAGCCATATTTTAATTCTAATTCTTTCATGGGTTCTCCTTTACTTATTTTTATTTATGATTCTGCTCTCATATTTTCCGGTCTCAATATCAATATAGCGGACAAATAAAGAAACCTTGTTATCCTCATTGAGATTTTCCCATACAAATGATGTAAATGTATCAATATCACCCTCAATCGCAACCGGTGTCGGCTCTCCCTCAAAACTTGGAAGCGGATTACCGTCCCCCATATAAGTATGGATAAAATGTGCTTCACCTGCTGTGGGATTCTCATATGCAAATGTATAGCGGTTGCAGGCGGATGGATCCCCGTTGTTGCTCTTTAAAATAGACATCGCATAGTTGAATTTACCGTTTTCAATATGCATGATACCGGAAATTCTAGGTGTATAATTTGGTGCATCCGGCTCAAATTCTCTTGTGCGCAGTGCCTGTTCAAAAGTCTGCTGCTTATCCATCAGTTCATAGATCGTATCTGTCTGATCTCCGTTTGTCACGATCGTTTTATTGCCAAGCACACGGACAGGCGCATAGATGATCAGGCTCGGATCTGTCAGTTTAGAAGGATCAAACGCCTGTGTACGGATACCCTCGCCATCCTCAACAAACACACGGTTACGGCTGTTCTCGCTTCTGCCCATAATAAAATAAGCTGTAATAGCGTGTTTCCCGTCTGCAGATTTTCCGATAATGATTCCTCTTCCAGGATAGGAATTGCCTGAAAGTTCATTCTTTAATGACATTTTCTCCATGATATCCTCCAATTCTTGCGCTGTTTTGCTCTTTTTATTTATCTTATCATTTTGATCCTGTTTTTACAATTATTAGCGTCATGAATTTATTTACTTAATTTTATAAGTTATATTAATATATTATATGAAGTATTATTTCATTCGCCCGCTGTCTCCATGTATGTTCCCGGACAGCTTTCCCGTATCCTCTTTCTGCAATTTCCATACACGCGTCCGGTTTTTGCAAAAGCTCATTTACAAGCTCCGGCAGTTCTTCTCTTTTTTCCAGCAAATAATAAACCAGATCTTTTTTATCTGTAAAATTTTCCTTTAGATACCTGCTGTCATCAGTCAGTGAAAGTGTATGCTGTAACATCGCTGTAAATACCCGGTCATGTGCTCCGTCTTTAAACCAGGGCATGATGTTCAACGAAATCTTAGCATCCGCTATCGCCTCTGCGCAGGTCACAGAATCCACCTCGCTGCCATTTTTTATAATGTAATCCTGATTTTCGCAGTCAAGTTTCTCCCAGTTTGCTCCAAATACATGCACTGGGATTTTATGCTCTGCAAGGCATTTTATGATCTCCCCCCGAAAATAACTCCGCATACATATATCAATAAAAACCATTCCCGCAAACGCTGCACGAAGCTCCTCTTCCGGCACTTCTCCTAAATCCCTTCTGATATGTGTCTCTAACATCTGATCGACCGATACCGCAGGATGCACTTTCATATCTTCCATGATCTCATAATAAAACGTCCGGTACTCTACGCCCTGTCTGTCGATTTCCCGGTAAAGGTGTTCCACCGGCGTATAGTTTCCGGTAAAAACAATATCATATTTCCGATTCTGATACGGTATATTTTTAAGTTCCCATTTTTTTCCGTTCTGTTTTTTAATGCAGTTTCCCGCCAATGGCAGAAAATCCACCTGCAATGCCGGATAAAACCGCTTCATATATATCACATGATCCCTGTCAATACAAAAGATCCGCATATCAGACACCGGAGGTCCTGCCAGTTTCGAATGATAATATAACGGATGATCCACCAGAATATTGATGCATGCTATCCCATGATTTTCCCAGATATAACGTCCGTTTTCCTCAATAAAAATCTCTTCCCCGGAAAGTCCTATAAAGTTGAACGTACAAAGCCATGTTTCCCCTGCTTTTACAAACCGGCTGATACCATCCACTGTATTTACCAGATCATCGTAATCCACAAAATAAGTATCATAACCCAGCTCCTGAAATGCTGCTGCTAACTGTTCCGAGAAATATCCTAACGTTTCTACCGCGTTTTTTATAAAAATTATTTTCATACTTTTATACTTCCACCTCTTTTTCATTCACAGGATACAATTTCCCATGAATCAAAAAATCCTGCCCCGGACAGGTATTTTTGCATCGTATGCTAATCCCTGACGCAGAGCAGGCTCTATATTACAATCCTGATCGCAATTTAATCTTATTTACTTTTCTCACGCCTGTGAACGATCCCATTCATTTTTTTAAGATCAGTTTTTAAAGCTGTGGATCGGTGCCGGGATTCTTCCGGTACGGTTGATAAAGTCATCACAGGAATATTTATTAACCGGCATGATCGGCGCATAACCAAACAGACCACCGAACTCTACCGTATCGCCAACACCTTTGCCGATTACCGGGATCAGACGTGCCGCTGTTGTTTTCTGGTTTACCATACCAAGAGCCATCTCATCTGCGATCATACCGGAGATCGTAGTTGCCTTTGTATCACCTGGAATGGCAATCATATCAAGTCCTACTGAGCAGACACAGGTCATTGCCTCTAATTTTTCCAGAGTGATCGCACCTGCCTGTACGGAATCGATCATTCCCTGATCCTCACTGACAGGGATAAAAGCACCACTTAAGCCGCCGACATAAGACGATGCCATGACACCACCCTTTTTAACCTGATCATTTAACATGGCGAGTGCCGCGGTTGTACCAGGTGCACCGGCATATTCCAGACCGATCTCACAGAGAATATCTGCAACGGAATCACCGATTGCCGGAGTTGGTGCAAGGGAAAGGTCAATGATACCAAACGGAATCGAGAGACGTCTGGATGCCTCCTGCGCAACCAACTGTCCGACTCTTGTTACCTTAAACGCTGTCTTTTTGATCGTTTCACAGAGTACTTCAAAATTCTCGCCACGTACCTTTTCAAGTGCTGTCTTTACAACACCCGGTCCGCTGACTCCGACATTGATCACTGCGTCCGCCTCTGTCACACCATGAAAAGCTCCTGCCATAAATGGATTGTCATCCGGTGCATTGCAGAATACGACCAGTTTCATGCAGTCCACAGAATCACGGTCTTTTGAACGCTCAGCAACTTCCAGTAAAATCTCTCCCATCAGACGCACTGCATCCATATTGATACCAGTCTTTGTGGAAGCAAGGTTTACGGAACTGCAGACACGATTCGTCCGGCAGAGTGCCATCGGGATGGAACGTATCAGCATCTCATCCGCTTTTGTCATGCCTTTTGACACCAGTGCAGAATATCCGCCGATCAGATCAGCACCGATTGCTTCCGCTGCACGATCCATGGTATCTGCGATCGTCGCAAAATCTTCCGGTGTCTTGCAGGCTGCTCCACCGATCAGTGCGATCGGAGTAACAGAAATACGCTTATTGACAATCGGTATACCATATTCCGCCTCGATCTCCCCTGCAACTTTTGCAAGATCTTTTGCAACGGATGTGATACGGTTATAAATATTTTCATTTAATTTTTTCAGATCAGAATCAATGCATGAAAGCAGGCTGATACCGATCGTAATGGTGCGGACATCAAGATTTTCGTGTTCCACCATGTTGTTGGTCTCGTTTACTTCAAATATATTAATCATTGCTGCTTTCCTCTCTAAATACGATGCATTTTTTCAAAAATCTCAGCTTTCTGGCACTTGATGGATACACCGATCTGTTCACCAATCCCGTCAAGATCTTTCTGACAATCCACAAATGATCTGGTGGATCTGTTCATGTCAACGATCATCATCATATTGAAATATCCGGAAACGATCGTCTGTGAAATATCAAGTACATTCACACCATTCTCGGAAAGATAAGTACATACTTTTGCAATGATACCAACGGTATCCTTACCCACTACTGTAATAATTGTCTTGTCTGCTGTGTTCTCCATCTCTGCTCTCCTCACTTTTCTGCTTTACTAAATCAGTGCAAATATTATGGATAATCATATCATATGTGATTTATAATTTCCACTGTTAAATGTGTTGGAATTTATAAATTTTTCTACTAAATGTCATTAGAAATATTATTTTTTAAAAAACGATACGCTCCGACGGCTCATCCCGTTTTGCCACATACATCGGAAAATCATCACCTTTATAAGGGTTCTCTCCCATTGTTACCTCCAGCCGGACTGTCTCATATGCAAGCTCTGCATAATTATTTTCCTTGCTGAGATGGCCTAAAATAACCGTATTGAAATGATCATGAAGCACTTCTCCTAAAAGCTGACCAGAGAGTTCATTAGAAAGATGTCCCTTTTCCCCAAGAATCCTCTGTTTTAACTGATAAGGATAACTGCCGACCTGCAGCATATGTACATCATGATTTGCCTCTAATAAAAGTACATCCAGATTTTTTATTTTATGAATGATATTTTCATCATAAGTGCCAAGATCAGTTACTACCGCAGCTGTTTTTTCCTCATTTTTTATTTTGTAGGCGACCGGATCTGCCGCATCATGTGAGATTGAGATCGGTTCGATCAAGAGATTTCCGATTTCAAAGGGCTGTTCCGGCGTTATTGCATGAAATAAAGATTCATCTATTTTTCCGACAGACTTTGTATTCAAAATTGCATCTATCGTACCTTCCGTGGCATAGATCGGAAGCCCGTAACGCCTGGCAATGACGCCCAGTCCAGATATATGATCGATATGTTCATGTGTTACGAGAACGCCTTTCATTTCTTCCGTTTTCAGATCAATTGAATTGAGTCCGTTTTCAATCCGTTTTCCACTGATTCCCGCATCGATAAGTACATGACAGTCATCAGATCCGACACAGATACAGTTTCCGCTGCTGCCGCTTGCTATACTGCATAATTCCATTGCTTTAATTCTCTTTCCATCTAAGTTCGATCGTATCTCCGGTCTTTAATACTGCAGAATACGATGCATTCTCACCATTCAAATTGGTAATGATTGCCCTGCCGTTTGAAGCTGTGAGATCAAATTCGTAAAAATCAAAAATATCTACAAATATATACTGTGGTTTTCCGGTAAGTTTTACCGGCTGACCATTGATATATACTAATACCGCGTTGCCATCTTCCGGTTTTTCATCCGTGTTCTGTACACTCTGTACTTCTGTCTGTTCTGTTACATTTTCAGCTGTATCTTCTGCTGCAGCGTCTGGCACTGAATCTGACTGGGACGCTTCTGCATTCACTGTGTTCTCATCTGTTGCCGCAGCTGCATTCACTGTGTTCTCATCTGTTGCCGCAGCTGCATTCCCGACATTCACTGTGGCTTCATCTGACGCAGCCATGCTGTCTGATCCTGCCGTATTTTCTTCTGATGCAGTAACATCGTCTGTTCCCTCTGTGCTGTCTGCATTTACCTGATCTCCATCTGGTGCGGCAGCGTCATCTGTCCCCGCTGTACTCTCCTTTGCACTGCTGTCATCATGCGAAACTGCTGCATCTGCGCTATCCTGTGCCTCTGTCTTTGGCTCTACAATATCCGGTATCTCTTCTTCTTTGTATTCCCCGACAGTCGGTGTCTTTACTTCTTCCTGCTCTAACGGCTGGAATGATGGTTTACCATAAGAACGCACGGTCCACTCGATCGTGAAGTTTTCATAGATCAGGGAATCGAGTGTTGCACGACGATTATTTACTAAGATCACATGCTCAACATTCACTTCCACATCCATAAATTCTGCAAGCTGTCCTACTGTGTAGAAACTTCTGGTCTCCACCTGGTCTCCCTCTTTGATCTGATAGGAAGGCAGCTCTAAATTACCGTTGACCTCTAAGAACTTCGGACATCTTATCACATTTCCATTGACTACAAATGCCACGTAATCAGAAGTATATTCCTCTAACTGATCTAACGTGCAGGATGCCGGCTTTCCCGCTGTGGACGGCTCAATTATGATCTCACAGTTAGGCTCTAAGGCGGCATTCAGGTTTGTCGGCCGGTCATTCATATAAACTGCTGCCGACTCGCCCTGTTCTCCGCGGATGATACGTTTTGCACCGTTTACAAAAAAGTTAAGTTCCGATCCCCTCTTTGGGAAAAGATCCTCGTTCGGGAAACCTGCCTGCAATGCGGCATCCACGATTGTTAATCCCTCATTATCATATAATTTAAGCCGCTCACCATTGAAACGCACCATGATAAATCCATTTCTCTGCTCATAATAATTAAGGCAGATTCCGATCGGTGTTACAAGCAGCGGATCTTTCTTGATATCCTGCTGTTCAAAAACAACTTCCTGCAGTACCTCTTCGCCACGCAGTGCCACACGCACGTCCGGAAGATCTAATTTCTCTGCAAGCATTTTTGTGTAACCATGGATCTTACCACCGCCACCAACGATAAACGCTGCACTGACCGTCTGATCACCATTCAATTCTTTGATCTTGGCAGCTACTGCGGTTGTCATCTCATCCACTACGGGTTTAGTCAGCTCCCATACCTCTTTTGCCGGAATCGTATGCTCGATCAGCATGATATCTTTATAGGTGATCTCATCCTCTGTTGTGCTCTGCAATTTGATATATTCGGCAGTTTTAAAATCAACCAGATAATTCTGCACGATCAGTTCTGTCAGTTCATCTCCTGCAAGAGGAATCATACCGTATGCAATGATGCTTCCGTCTTTCGTAATGGAAATATCGGATGTTCCCGCTCCAATATCGACCAGTGCGATATTAAGCAGACGATAGCTTTCAGGGATTGCAACATTAATAGCAGCAATAGGCTCCAATGTCAGATTTGCTACTTCAAGTCCTGCCTGATTTACCGCCGCATAAAGTCCGTCCACTACATCCTCCGGCAGAAATGTTACGATAATATCTTCGCCGATACGGTCTGCTTTATGTGATTCAATGTTTGAAAATGGCTCATCATTCAAAAAATATCTGACCACTGAATATCCGACACAATAAAATTTGTAATTGGTATCATTCATTTCCTGTAAAATTTTCTGTGCCTTTTCAATTCCAAGCAGATCAAGTGTATGTATATCTTCTCCGGTGACTACGCTTTCCTCCGGATAATCGTAACTGATACTTGTTGTAACCGTCTTAAGCACACGTCCTGCGGCAGCAATACATACTTCTGTCAGGGTTTTTCCGATCTGTTTTTCCAACTGTTCTTTTACTTTTCTTATCGTCCCTGATACACGTCCGATATCATGGATCTGTCCATCTAACATCGCTCTTGTATCATGCTGCATGATATACTGTGCAGTTACGATAAACTGATCCTCTGTACGGTAACCTACAGTTCCAACTACATTTCTTGTACCAATGTCAAGTCCGAACACCAATGACTGTTCCATGTCTTTTCCGTCACTCATCTGCAGTATCTCCTACTCGTTCTCCATATTTGTGATTGCCAAATCAATCTGCTTTCTTGCTTCTTCCACCGTTCCGTTATTATCGATCACCACTTTACAATACTTCCGGTAAACAGATTCCTCTAACTGACTGTCAAAAATCTGCTGTACTTTCTGCATGGAATATCCGCGCGATCTCATAAGGCGTTCTTTTCTTATATCCTCTCTGGTATAAATATACCAAAGTTCGTCACAAATTTCATCATAATGTTCTTCGATCAAAAGTGCCGCCTCTAAAACAAGGATCTTAAGTTCTCCCTTTTCCCGCTCTGCTTCTGCAACAGTTCTGATGTATCTCTTGACTGCAGGATGCACGATTCCATTTAAAGTTTCTCTTTTTCCCTCATCGGAAAAAATAACTGCTGCTAACTTTTTCCGGTCAAACGAACCATCCTCTGACCAGATATCTTCATTCCGGAATCTGTCTTTTAATTTCTGATAACAATCTGTTCCCGGAAGCATCAGTTCGTGTGCGATCTCATCCGCCAGCATGACTTTTACGCCGTCTTTTGTTTCAAGATAATGAAGTATTTCTGATTTTCCCGCACCGACACCGCCGGTAATTCCTATAAATTTCATCTGTTCTGTGCTCCCCGAAACTGAAATATTTTATTTTGCTTCATACCAGTTTTTTCCCACATGTGCATCAATCTCAAGCGTTACCGCAAGGTCTGCTGCTCCATGCATTTCTTCTTCAAGAATCTTTTTGACTGCATCTTCCTCCTCAACCGCTGTCTCCACCAACAGTTCATCATGCACTGTTAAGATCAGACGCGATCTTAAATTTTCTTTTAACAGTCTGTCATGCACACGTATCATTGCGATCTTGATAATGTCTGCCGCCGTTCCCTGAATCGGAGAGTTCATGGCAACACGTTCACCAAACGAACGCTGCATAAAATTGCTGCTCGAAAGTTCCGGTACCGGACGCCTTCTTCCAAACATAGTCGTCACATAACCTTTTTCTTTTGCCTCCGTCACAAGTCCATCTAAAAATGTCTTGATCTTCGGATAAGTTTCAAAGTAACGCTCTATATACTCTGCTGCCTCTTTCTTACTGATGCTTAAATCCTGACTCAGTCCAAATGAACTGATTCCGTATACGATTCCAAAATTTACTGCCTTGGCATTGCGGCGCTGCAGATCCGTCACTTCGTCGAACGGAATGTGAAATACCTGGGATGCGGTAATTCTGTGAATATCCTGTGCTTCCCGGTATGCCTCGATCAGCTTTTCGTCCCCTGACATGTGCGCTAAAACGCGAAGTTCGATCTGCGAATAATCGGCATCCATAAACTCAAATCCTTCTTTTGGCACAAACGCCTTACGGATCAGTCTTCCCAGTTCGATCCGCATAGGAATATTCTGAAGATTCGGCTCCGTACTGCTCAAACGTCCGGTAGCTGTGATCGTCTGATTAAAACTGGTATGGATTCTGCCATCTTCTGCGATATAGTTTACCAGTCCGTCCGCATAGGTGGACTTTAACTTGGTAAGCTGACGGTATTCTAAAATATCGGAAACGATCGGGTATTCCGGTGCAAGCCGTTCTAACACATCTGCTGCCGTTGAGTATCCGGTCTTTGTTTTCTTCCCATATGGCATGGAAAGTTTCTCGAATAAAATTACTCCAAGCTGTTTTGGGGAATTGATATTAAATTCTTCCCCAGCCTCCTCATAAATCTGTTTTTCCAGTTCTGTGATACGCACTGCAAGTTTATCTCCATACTCCATCAGCGCATCCCTGCATGCAATGATTCCCTCATTTTCCATATCTGCAAGAGTAAATACAAGTGGCATCTCAATCTCGGAAAATAGCTGATCCATGCCCTCTTCTTTCAGATCATCTTCGAGTGTCTTCTTTGATGCCTGCGCCACATATGCCATGTAGCATACATAACTTAGGAATGCTTCCGGCGCATTTTTCATTGCCTGCTCTATGGTCTGTTTTCCAAGAAGATCCGCCTTAGACGGCACCATCTGTCCCAGATAGTCTTTTGCAATATCTTCATATGGATATTCATTTTTTAACGGATTCAGAAGATAGGCTGCGATCACTCCGTCAAAAAGATCTGATAAAGCAATATTACCATTTTCCTGACGTTCCAGTAAACCAAGTGCTGCAAGCTGTGGTTTTAAATCAAGTGTCGCATAGGATGTAGCCTCGCTTGCAGTAAACATGGAAAGGATCTGCTTTGCAGAAAGATTCTCTCCTGCTTTTATAAAAAAGGTTTCTTTCTCCCCAATTGAAACTGCAGCTCCAAGACAGCGTTCATCGCTGCCTGATACAATATAAAATCCACAATTTCTGCCGCGCAGTTTTGCAAATACTTTTTCTGCTTCTTTTTCATCTTCGACAAGTTTAAAATGTTCTGCCGCCTGATTCTTCGGTGTTTCCACTTCAAACCGGTTCAAAAGATTCTTAAACTCCAGCCGTTTGCAGAGAAGATATGCCTCCTCGGTATACAGAGTGGAAATGCCGTTTATCTTAGCACCGGCAAGATCATAGTCAATGTCTGCGTGAATTTCGATCGTTGCAAGAGTCTTGCTCATCTGTGCAAGATCATAGTATTCTTTTAAATTTTTGCTTGCACGCGGCGGCTTTAATTCATCCACATGCGCATAGGCATTTTCAATGCTTCCGTATTGCGCAATGATCGCAGTTGCCGTCTTTTCACCGATTCCCGGCACTCCCGGAATATTGTCTGCCGTATCGCCCATCAGCGCCTTGACATCGATAAACTCGATTGGTGTCACCTGATATTTTTCCTTTACCTCAGCGGCATTGTAATCCTCGATCTCCGTGCCTGTGCGCTTTGTTTTCGGGATACGGATCTTAATATGATCCGTTGCAAGCTGTAAGAGGTCACGGTCACCGGATACCACTGAAACTGTCAGCCCTTTTTGTTCACTCTGTTTTGCAATGGTTCCAAGCAGATCATCCGCCTCATAGCCGCCTTTTTCGATCGTAGTGACTCCCATCGCTTTTAACATTTCTTTCATGAGCGGAACCTGTTCCCGCAGTTCCTGTGCCATCGGCTTTCTTGTGCCTTTGTATTCTGCGAACATTTTATGGCGGAAAGTCGGTTCTGACACATCAAATGCAACCGTCAGATAATCCGGCTGCTCCTCCTCTAAAATCTTGAACATAATATTCAAAAATCCATAGACTGCGTTCGTATGAAGTCCCTCCGAATTCGTCAGATCCGGGATTCCGAAAAATGCCCTGTTCAAAATACTGTGTCCGTCAATCAATACCAGCTTTCCGCCCATTGTTCTCTCCATTCTCTGTCTTTTAGATTGCTCTTGTGTAGCGTTTCAGCCACTCATTTTCCTCCGGTGTCATATACGGGGAAATGGTATCATATACCATCTTATGATAATCATTTAACATCTTTTTCTCACGTGCGCTTAAAAGATCCGGATCGATCGCATCAAGATCGATCGGCGCATAGGTAATATTTTCAAATTCCATGAACTGACCATACTCATTTTTCTCAGCCTTACGGCATACAAGTTCATTTTCCGTACGGATGCCGTATTTGCCCTCTAAATATACGCCCGGCTCATCTGTCGTGATCATTCCTTCTTCTAAAACACCATTGTCATGACGCTCCGGCACAACTCTCCAGCGGAAACCATTCGGTCCCTCATGTACGTTTAACACATACCCAACGCCATGTCCGGTACCGCATTTATAATCAATGCCCATCTCCCAGAGAGGACCGCGGGACAAAATATCAAGGTTTAATCCGGTACATCCATATAAGAACTTCGCATGTGCAAGATTCATATTCGATCTGCATACGGTTGTGAAATGCAGACGCATCTCATCTGTGATCGGTCCAAGTGCCATGGTTCTTGTGATATCCGTGGTTCCCTCAAAGTAATGTCCGCCGGAATCCACCAGTAAGAATCCTTCCGGTTTTAATTCCGTATCTGATTCCGGTGTTGCAGCATAATGCATCATCGCAGCATTTGCACCATAAGCACAGATCGTATCAAAACTCAACTCAATAAAATTCTCCTGCTCTCTTCTTCGCGCTTCAAGATAGTCAGAAGCCGAGAGCTCTGTCATAGGGATCTTGCCGATATTTGTCTTGAGCCAGTACATGAACTTCGTAAATGCAACACCGTCTTTTACATGTGCAGCTCTGGTGTTATCCACCTCCGTCTTATTTTTTACTGCTTTCATAAGCTCGGTCGGGTTCGGTTTATCCACAACTTTGATTGCTTTATCAAGACTGTTTACGATACGGTAATTAACCATGCCGCGGTTCATCAGCACGACTGCGTCTGCCGGGATTTCCGGTACATAATCGTAGACCGCATTATATGGTTTTGTAATGATATGGTTTTCATCCAGATAAGCACGGATCTTATCATCCACTACATTCTCCTGCAAAAACCAGATACATTCTGTTTCTGTCAGCACCAGATATGACAATACGACCGGCACATAATCAATATCATTGCCACGGATATTTAAAAGCCATGCGATATCATAAAGAGAAGTTAAAATATGGACATTTGCACCATTCTCCTTCATAGCTTTCCTTAGATCTGCAATTTTATCCGCGGTGCTTTTTCCGGAATATTTTTCTTCTAAAATAAATAAAGGCTGTTTTGACAATGCAGGGCGGTCTTCCCAGATCAGGTCGATCAGATCTTCTGTCACGTGCATGGAGGCATTTTTTGCAGAAGCAATTTTTTCAAGTTTACCTCCCCAGGTACCGTTTACAACACGTCCGTCAAATCCGAGACATCCACCTTCGTTTAATTTATCTTTTACAAATTCATCTACGGTCGGCACACCCTCTTCGCCCATGCGGTAGAGTGTAACTGTGCTGCCCTTAAGCTGGTTTTCCGCCTGTACAAAGTAACGTCCATCCGTCCAGAGCCCTGCCTCCTCTGCTGTGATAACGGCAGTTCCTGCAGAACCGGTAAATCCGGTAATAAACTTTCTTGCCTTAAAATGGTCTCCTACATATTCTGATTCATGGAAATCAGCCGTCGGCACAACATATACAGTGATCCCTCTTTTCTCCATCTCTGCACGCAGTGCCTTTAATCTTTCCTGTATCATTTCTTACTTTCCTCTTTCTTATATATTTTCCAAAATCTGTATATTACATGATGGCTGTTTCTTTCATCACGCATCCGTATACTCAAAAAACTTCGTATCGATCTCCGGATAAGATCGTTTTAATGAGATCGGTCTTCCGGAACGGTTCAAAAAGCAGTGGGAACTCTTTCCGGTTGTCCGCAGTTCTCCGGTCTCTTTGTCTGTCATCCGGTATTCCACATCCATCTTGATACCATTATAACGGGTGATCTTTGTCTCGATTACGACGGTATCATCAAAATGTACCATGCTGTGATACTCACAGGATACGGAGAGCACAGGACTTATGATCTCCATCTCCTCCATCTGTTTGTAACTGAGTCCGATCTGATCCATGAGATCCATCCTCGCCTCTTCCATCCATTTGATATAATTTGAATGATGGATGATCCCCATCTGATCCGTCTCATAATATTTTGCATGATGCTCATATGGGCGGATTTTGATATCATCGGCATTTTCATTATAAATTTCTATCTCTTTTTTACTCATATAAATCACTACCTTTCTCAAACTCCTCCAAGTTATAGTATCTCACAGAACCGCTTTAATTTCAATGGTGCCTTTTTATCCATGCGGTCAGGCATGCGGTCAGGATAACGATCATAACACAGACAAATGAGATCCCGGCTCCCACCATAAATCCAGGTGTCCGGTAACGCAGTTCGATCGTGTGTGTTCCTTTTTCAAGATAAGTACTGATAAATGCCTCTCCAAAAACTTCCGGCTTGGTTTCTTCTCCATCAACATACAATTTCCATCCGGCATCATCCGCCACTGAAAAGATCAGCCGTCCTTCTTTTTTCACATCGATCGTCCCGGTGATCTTCGTATCGGAAAATGACGTCATCTCCATCGTCTGCTCATTTAATGTCTGATAAGCAGTATCTACTGCATCGAGATTTAAGGCATATGCAGTAATGTTCACCCTCTCCTCGCTGCTGTTTTTGATCTTTACTTCCGTACCTGCCGTGCAGTATCCAAGATCAAGCGTATAACCATGTGAAACTTTCGTGAAAGATTTTGTCCTGCCGTCACTGATCTCTTCTGTCAGGCTGTCCACGGTCGTCGAATCATAGGTAGCAAAAATATATGCATCTTCCTGCACATCGATCGTTGATTCTCCGACCACTGATTCCGATGGGATCTCTGTCAGCATCGTCTCATCTGCACCGAGAAGTTCTGCAAGTTTATTCTGCGCTGTGATCTCGTCTAAATCAGAATAATCCCACGCTTCGATCACATTCTCATCCATCATAAAGCCAAGCGGGAGCACGTATTTATTTTCATAGAGATAAGTGTTTCCGCTTCCTGCCACAAAAGAACGGATCGGGTTTGCCTCAAGCGCATTATCTGCGATCACATAGCGCAGGGATAACATCGCAGATAAAAGCGGTGTTGCCCCATTCACGCAGTAAAAATTCTTACCGCCCTCCATTCCGACTGCCTGATAAAAATGACTGACATCTAAATTCATCAGTGACGAAAACTGTGTTGCAGAACGATATCCATACAATGCGGCATCATTTTTCGTTTTACGCTCTAATTCCTCTGTCCGGTAAAATAATACGCCTTCCTTCTGTGCCTGATCTTTTGCCTCTGCAAGTACCGCATGATAATCATCCACCGCCTTTACATAGGCAGTCCTGCTTGTTGTCTCAAGTCCGGTCACATTGTAATTAAAGAATAATTCTAACAGCATCGCTACGCAGCCAAAGACAAGCATGATCTTCTTCAGTTCTTCCCTGGTTGCCCTTTTGATCCTTCCGATCTTTTTTACCTCATCTTCCCGGATACATTCCTCCGCATAAAAATAGATCAGCAGTACCACAATATAACTTCCCAGAAAAACATAAGTTGCCGTTGCCGCACTCTCCCCTAAGATTGTCCCATCAGAAAGATGATAGGAAACCGTCATCAGACCGATCGATGTCACTCCTGCCACGATCACATCTAAAAACCGCGTCCCTTTAAAATGTAAAAATGCCTCATATGCAACCGCAAGCAATAAAAATGCGTATAAAAAAGTCTGTCTTCCCGGCAGGGAATCAGGAAAATGCATACCATGCCAGATGAAATCAAGTATATTATTTGAAAAACTGAGAACAAAAAATACTGCCAGAATTCCACGCGCCAGCTTCTTTTTCCAGGATATTTCACGATTAAGCAAATATAGTACAAACAAAAGAATAACAAATACTCCACAGTAAATATTTGGCCAGTGGTCTTTTCCTGTATAGGGCTCTGCCATCACAGAATGTCTTCCCAGCTCCGCAATAATGTTAAAATACCATTCCATCGTATCCGGGAACGAAATATTCTGTGACCCACTCGCACCAAGTGTGATCGCCTCAGGAATGATCAGAACTGCACCCGTTCCACCTGCCAGAAGAGAATAAACTGCAAAACGAATCCAGGCCCCGATCCCTGTTTCCTTATTTTCAAGCCATGTGATCAAAAACCAGATCACCTGAAAAATGCATACCATGATCGCAATGTAATAATTACTGATAATGCATAAAGACAGCGAGATATAATAAAGCAGTACCTTTTTCTCTTTGATCAGTTTTTCGAGCCCAAGAACAACAAGCGGCGCTAACATCATACAGTCTAACCACATGATATCCCATGCATAGGCTGCGGAGAATCCGCACAATGCATAGGCTGTCGCAAAAATACTGACTGCAATATGATTTTTTTCAAAATGCTCTTTTAAATAATAACCAAAAAACAGTCCCGCAAATGAAATTTTCAAGATCACAAGCAAGGTCATAAATTCGATCACATGATTTTGCGGACATAACAGCAGCAGCCAGTTCAGGGGGCTTGCCAGATAATAGGCATACAGAGAGATGAAATCTGCCCCCAGTCCGACATTCCATGAGTAAAACAGACTGCCGCCATGTTTGATCTTATCCATCAGCTCCGTGAAAAAAGGACAGTACTGATGGTACATATCAATGTGTAAAATACACTGCTCTCCAAACGGATAAACGTCATGAAGGATACATATCACAACCAGAATAAAAAATGGCAGAAAGAATGAAGCAAGAAGCGGCATTCTTTCTTCCCACAATTGATTTTGTAGTTTCTTTTCTCTTTTCAAAACAAAACCTCTCTTTTTATCATTTTCTAATTGACAGTTCCATGATCAAACAACTCATAATACTGCAGTTTCCGGTAAATATCCATCTCATCTTTTTCATCGGAAGCCCGCACTTCACTGCCATCTGCTTTTACCGTACGCACGGCAGAAATGACCGGATATTCTGTCTTTAAATGCATCAGATAGGAACGGTATTCGTCCAGTGGAACACCTGCACGCTCTAACACTTCTGCTGCAAGATAATTTGCACTCGTATCTGCACCCGTTTCCTCATCAATATCATAATTTGCCCATACTACATAAGGAACCTGATAACGCAGTTTCTGCTGTTCCTCTGTCAGGTGATTCCAGGACATTCCATTTTTTGCAAGAACCGTAGATGCAACGGCATCACTCGGCTGGTGATCCCCGAAGAAAACGATCACTGTTTTTTCATCTGCATCTTTAAAATAAGAGATTAAAGACTCCAACGCTGAATCAGAAAGTTTTACCAGCGATAAATACTGCTGCAGCGAAAAATTAGTGGAATCTTTCACTGAGATATCTGGGGTAAAATTGCCATACTGATCCTGATATCCACCGTGATTCTGCATTGTCACATTAAAGACAAACAATGGTTTATCTGTTTCTTTATTTTCATAAAATTCGATAATCTTATCCACACAGCTCTCATCACTGATATACTGTCTCACATACTGTGGATTCACATACTCATCTTTAAATACACTTTCGTTAAAACCTAACATCGGATAAACCGTATCACGTTCCCATCCGCCTGCATTGTATGGATGTGTTGCAATCGTCTGATATCCTAATGTTTTCAGATAATCCGGAAGTGCCTTTAAATCCCCATTGATATACTGCTGGTACGGAATACTTCCCTGTGGAAGAAATGCCATGGTATTGCCGGTCAGAAATTCAAACTCGGTATTTGCCGTATTTCCGCCACATACAGATACGTTTAACATTCCGGTAACCGTATTTTCTGCTCCCTGTTCCAAGCTGTGAATAAACGGCATGTAATCCTCATTTGTCTCAAAATCACCCAGAACAGACAGATCCGAAAACGACTCATTCATCATCACAATGATATTTGGAAGTTCTTCATCCTTTTGCGTATCATCTTTTGCTGCCGGATCAGTATCCTCCGACATTGCACCTCCTGCTCCGTAGGAATCAAGCACTGCCTGTGCCTCCGAGTCACTGTAATGCTCCGGTTTATCGATCGACATATATGCAAGATTCATCACAAATGTGACTGCCATTCCATCCACATCTGTCATGTAGACCGGTGTAAACAGCTTATTATAAAGTCTGTGGCTGTTCTGAAAGCTCTCCTGCTGTAAGGTTCCCGCAAACAGTGAAAGCACCACAGCCACAAGTGCTGCCGGTATAAGCCGTTTCCAGAATACAAAACGTGTTACTTTTACCTTTATGAAATGAAATAATGCGATTGCCACAAGAAACACCAGTGTTACCACGACCATACGCGTATCCGGCATAAAATTATAATTATCCGCCACACTCGCCGCCGTTTTCCATGAAAAAATATCCCACGGCACGATCGGATTTGTACGGAAACGCACTACATAACTGTTTGCAATACCATAGATCATCGCCACACCATAAACGATCCGGTGTGCTGTCTTTAATTTTCCTGTCAGCAAAAACAGTACAATCGTTACCAGTAAAAACAGTACAATATTAAAAAACTGAGCCCACGGACGCACGACCATAAACGGATTGTGTGAATAACACTCCATAAGATAAAAACATGCCGCAGGCGGCAATATGACAAGCAGCAACGATATGATACTGCTTCCTGCCTTTTTTAAAATATCATTCTTCTTATCCGACTTTTTGTTCCTTGCTGCTATTTTCTCATTTCTCTGCTCTTTTAATTTTTCCCAGAAACCTTTTGGTTTCGTATTTTTTCTTTTTCTGCTAGCATTCATGTCAAACCTCATTTCAAGGGTGTATCTTCCCTTTAGATAATTAGCCGAATGATATTTTAGCACATTCCTCCAGCAAATAACATCTGTTCGTAAAAAATTCATAAATTCATAAGTTTCCAGTATTGCAACACTATTTCCCAGCCTTTATTTTTTGCATGTTCTGTCGAATAAAATAGTTATTTTGACGCTTTATGTTAATAAAGCAATAATCTTTCCCACAGACGTCTTTATTGTCTTGACATTTCAAATAATTTTTTTTAACATGAAAATATATACAATACCTGTATCGATTTGAGTGGCGCAAAAAGGAAGATGAAAATGAATAGTGAATCTGAAATCAACCGTCTGACAAAAGAGAATGAAACTTTCCGAAAAATCATTGAAACACAGCAGCATACGATCAATCTTCTCATTGATCATTTTATTGCCGGTAATACAGATAAACAGATCAAAAAGAACTAAATTTTGTATTTTTATTAAAAAAACAGAGCGACCGTCTGCCGCTCTGTTCCTTTTATCCGTGATAAAAAATCTTCCTTCAAAATATACAATCTGCTGTTTATGATCTTTTTGGGCACAAAAAAAGCTGCTGACGGGAATCGGACCCGTGACCTCCGCACTACCAATGCGACGCTCTACCGACTGAGCCACAGCAGCATTGTGTTTTCAACACCTGTATTACTATACAATAGGATTGTACGCTTGTCAAGCATAAAATGCAGGAAATTTTTGTAATTTTTCAAAAAATTTACACAATCCCAGATCAACATTCCATGTCTCACCGGGATTGTGTTCTTCGGGTCTTCTGGCCAGATGGTGTTTTGTCACCACATCCGTTATGTTCTTCCCGTTTTGTTTCAATCAGCCTCTCCTTTTTTACATCCGATTCATAATCTTGATGTGTGACTTAAAAAGAGAATAATATTTCATTCCCTTATCTTTGCCATAATGTCCCTGCAATGCAGCTCTTAATGAATTGAGATTCTTTCTCTTCGCATTTGCCTTATACAAAAACGAGGAAAAATCTTCCGGACAGTCCAGTTTTGGATCACTGTAGGCAAATACTGTCTGACAATAAACATCAAACTTCTCTTCCTCACTGATCGCATTCTGATTCTCACGGCAGATTGCATATGCAGAACTGTTCTTTGCCTCCTGGTAAAGTTCTTTTCCGATCTCTTCCCCAAAGAACAATACCAGTGCATTGTGAAAATCTGCAAGACGATCTTTGCTGATGCAGGTAAGCAGGCTGCGGATAACCTCATCCTGTTCCTTTGAAATCTCTGGTGTTTTCACCATTATATTCTTCTCTGGATCTGCATCTGACAATTCTTCATCCTGCTGATTTCCATCTGCTGTTTCATCCGGTCTCATAATTTCATCCGGCATTTCCATCTGAATCTCTTCTGGTTCAGACATTTCTTCTGATTCTACATATTTTTCTGTCTGTACCTGTTCTTCCGCAGTTACCGTTTCGTTTTTCATAGACTCAGCTGTCTGCTCCGTCGCAG
>OGXH01001159.1_pt1 | contig 19551 bp, 20 predicted proteins | sample 1576241 | NCBI WGS metagenome assembly OGXH01 (sample SAMEA3541529, study PRJEB24748) | human gut metagenome | biome: human gut; feature: human-associated habitat; material: faeces | place: China | collected 2012
ACAAAAGAGGATAACTGCAGCTCACTAAAATCACTGAATAACCTTTTCTCGAAGACGGTTCTGTTTGTAATCTGTGTTTTATGGCACTTTCGTGGCTTGAAGCCGGGCTTACGTTTTAAATCAATGTTTCTGGCTGTAAACAGACCTTGATCCAGATAGGTGTACAAGGAACGGACTGACATATCCAGTTCTGGATGATTGGTAATGATTTGATATGGAGATTGTCCCTGCTCGATTAAAGGAGAAACAATGCCATCCTTTTTGCGTAATTCATGTTTTGTCATGTTTATACCGGCTCTGGAACCGGAAAGCTTTTCACGGTATTTTCTATCAGCAAAACGTGCATCGTATCTGTATTTCTGGGCGATGGTGCAATGATTTATCTTTTTTGTGCAGCCATTACAGACATAGGGCGCCTTATCCAGTCTTTTGCACTGTTCCTTCACAAAATCCTTGCAAGTTTGATTACAGGTGGGGCAGGAAGTGCATTTTACATCGCAGAGAATGATTTTTCCGCAGACATTGGTTTTCCGGCAATGGAAGCGATGAATACAAAAGTTATGGGCATTATAGAAAGTACCTTTGTGATACCAGTCGGATAGACGGTGAGCCCTTACTTCTTTGGAAATGGTTGTTGGATCCTTGCAAAGAAAGCGGGCAATGTTCTTAAAGGTTTCTCCCTTGTTCAGTTCGTTTTCGATATAGATACGGTCTTCAAGGGAAAGGTGCTTCTGGTTTCCTGGAATATATTTACTCATGGATATCCTTCTTTCTACTGCTGTCAGAAAGAAAGATAACCTTACCATTTTTATATGAAAGAGTAAACCTTTACTGTGCGGGAGTAAATTCCACCACCAAATGTGGTGGTGGAATTTAAAATTTCATTTTTGGAATATGTAGAAAAATTGGAAAAATATTGAAAAGTAATGAGAAGTGTGATAAAATATTTAATTCAAAAAAGAAAGGGGGGGGGTGAAACCCTATGTATCATATCGCAATATGCGACGATAGTAGAGAATATATTTCATACATCAAAAGTATGCTTGACGAGGCGAAAGGAGATAAAAACATCGACTTTAAGATATATGAATTTATGTCAGGAGAAGAATTAGTTCTTAATTTGGACAGAGAAATTGATTATGATTTACTAATTCTTGATATGCAGCTTGGCGGAATGGATGGCGATGAAGCAGCAGAAATATTCCGTAAAAAGTTTCCGTATGCAGTACTTGCTTTTTGCTCAGGCGTTCACCTACCCACCATTAAATCTTTTAAAGCAACTCCGTTTAGGTATTTACTTAAACGACAAACTCGTCAGGAGTTGGTAGAAACAATAAAAGAGATATTGGATGAGGTTGAAAAGAATTCGAAAGAGCCTACTATTACGGCACATTATAGATGGACTACACAGAGGATAAAAATAGATAATGTTTTGTACATAGAAAATTCCAAAAGAGGCGGAAGAGTAGTGGTATGTGCAAAATGTGATGAAGCAAAGTACGAAGAGAAACTTCTTGTAGATGAAAAACCAGAGCGATTGTTGGAAAAGTATGAACAATATGGATTTGCGTTAGCTCAAAGTACATATCTTGTTAATATGAACCATATAGAGATATTGCATGTTGAAGATTTTGTGTTTGACACTGGAGAGGTTATGAAAATAGCAAGAGCATATCAAAAAAGTTTTAGAGACGCTTTTATTAAGCGTTTTGCCAACAAGTATAGTTAGATTGTGAGGAAACAAAATGATATGGTTTGACAAGAGTGTTATGTTGCTTGGATGTATAGTAGAAGTCTTCTTATTATTTGATTATTTTAGAAACTTCTTTGAGTTCAGATTAAAAAAGAAAACAATAAGCATCATTTTTATCGTAACGTGTTTTGCATTATTTGGAATTAATTTGATTGGTAATGCTACTGTAAATCTTATAATGTTTCCATTGTTAATGTGGACATTTGTAAGTGTTCTGTTTGAAAGTAAAGTGGGCGTGAGGATAGGATACTTTGTAATAGCATATTTAGTGATGATTGGTGTAGAATTTTTATATGCGATTTTATCGCAGACTACATCAAATATGGTATTGGAGAATGGAGTTGTACCTGTATCTGACTATGGATGGCAGATAGTAGTTATAAAATTTATAAATTTTATAGCATTTTTGATTTTAAAACAAACATCAGATGAGTCTCATAGTAAAATGACAAATAAGTTATTTTTTATATATTTATGTGTTCCGATTGCTACATTAGGAACAATGCTAACAGTATTTTATTCTGGTGTTGATTTTGCAGGACACATGATGATGCGAACAATAATGACGTTGTTTTTTATATTTATGGTTTTGGGTAATATGGTATTATTTTATGCATTCCAAAAGCATACTGAGGATATAAGTGAATCGGCAAGACATGAAGTTGAATTAATTCATAAGAATGCAGAAATAGATAGATTGACTAAAATAGCTGAAATGAATGATGATTATAGTGAGACGGTTCACAATATGACGCATTCTTTAAAAGCAATAGAACAACTTGCAGAGGAACATAATGTAGAAAATATACGAGAAATAGTTGAAGATTTGACGGGAAGGCTTTCTCAAAGAGAAATATATGAATATAGTAATCATAGGATGATAAACACTATATTATCTGAATATGTAACAAAAGCGGAGAAAAGTGAAATAAAATTTGATGTATATGTAGAACCTGGATGTATTATAAGACAAGTAAAAGACATAGATATAGTATCAATATTGGGTAATGTATTAGATAATGCATTTGAGGCAGCAGGCAAAGTGGATGCTCCGTCAGTTTTTTTTAGAATGTTTATGCACGAGAAAGGAAAGATGTGCATAATTAAAGTGGTTAATGACTATGGAGAAGATATAATAGAGAAGAATGGAGTAGTTCAAACTACTAAAAAAGAAAAAGGTATTCATGGTATAGGTTTAAAGAGTATAGCAAAAACTGCAGAAAAATATAATGGAAGTTTTAGTTATTACACGGAAGATAAAAAATTTTATGCAGTATTGATTTTGCCGATTGAATAGAATAATGATGGAAAATAGCTCGAGTAATTGGGCTATTTTTTGTATAATAGGAAATTTCTTCTAACGGAGAAATTACGGATAAAAAAGCCCGCGTAAAAGAGGCATGAAAAAAGCGGACGGTTATTGAAAGATGTCTATATAAAAGCCTTCTTCTGGTTCGTCACCGTCCCAGTCATCATCTTCAGTTAAAAAGTAGTGCATGTCCAGTAAAGCAGAATCGGTCATGCCCTTTACAAGTTCAGTGGTCATCCCCTCGGGTGGGGGTGGATATATTTGTTACGAAGTTTCTCTAAAATGAATATTCTTGTGTGGCGGAGCCTCCAGTCCGCTTTCGTTAGAGCCACTGTTCCGGGCGTAGAGAACCATCAGAAATGTTATGCCACGAAAGACTCTTTACATGAGTAAGCATATGATAGGCTTCTGCGACCAGGCAAATATGCCCGTAGGGATGAGATTGCGCTTTGCCATGAATACATATGCTGTGGAGGCTCATGTCAAGAGTACCGTGGAATAATATTTCTGATAGCGTACAAGGTGGCTCTGCTCAGCCGGAATGGTGGCTCTCAAACTTCGGACAGGTGGCTCAAGGTAAGCCGGAATACTCATCTAAAAATTTTGCATCTATTTTAATAATACTTTTCTGTCTGTTGATATAGATAGTATGAAACAGACAGAATAATAAATCAAGCAGAGTGGTATTTTATTTTTGCGATTGACCTTTCGTATAATTCTTTCAGAGAAACCCGATGCTGATTATAGTAAATATCTGTTAAAGCCATGGTGCTGTTACAATTGGGGTAGCAAAGAGGGTCATAGCCATATGTTGTTTTTCCATTTAGAAAAACTGCGGATAAATGTTTGCTTGGATTTATGGACAACATGGCGTAGGGATTTGCCTATCTCTCTATGACGTGCATAAAGTCCGTAATAACGAGACATTTTATAATGGGATTCAGGGATGTGTTGAATCAGCAGTGAAATAAAATCCAAGGCAGAAACTGTTTTTGAGACAAAAGCATTGTCTTCATAGTGGTTGTAGTGGGATGTGACATTTTTACCATCATAGGAATCAATTCTTTTTAAGGCAATGACAGGACGTCCAAGATATCTGCTGATGTATTTTACAACAGTCTGAGGGTCGCAGAGATTTGGTTTTGCATAAAAATAGAAACCATTTTTATCTTTACGATAGATGGCTGCTTTGGTTTTCTTAAAAGACGGACCAATTTTGGATTCTAATTCATTTGGTAAAGTAGTCTGGAATGCTTTTCGAAGATTAAGAGGGTAATTCCTCAAGTCATTTCATGACTTTTGGACCCCTTACTCGATTGTCAAAAACAAAATTCGGACATAAGTCGACAGAATTTGGACATATACTATTCAATAAGAATTATTTATTGTAATATTCCGTTATTAATAAAATTAATTTTAGGAGGATTTAATCATGAAGCTAAAAAATATGTTAAAAAAGGTAATGTTGGGATGCGTTAATGCGATGGCAATGATGTTGGTTGTACAGACAGCAAATTCAGCATGTGTGTGGATTGTTCATCAGCCGGAATTCCCTGAGGTGGCAAAACGATATAGTGTTTCTAATGATTAGTGTGATATAGCATTATATGAAGTGTGTATACAAAGCGTGTACCTAAAATGAAAAGAATGATACATTTTTTTGTATGGTTTTATGAAAAGTATAAGAAAAAAGGTTTATAGTGGAATGTAACAAGATTGGTATAAACTATAAATAAGGAATATTATAGGAATGAATAAGTACATATTTAAAAATGTGAAATACATACGAAACTTTTTAATAGTTTTGGGTATTTTGTCAGTGATTGCAACTATTACTGGAATTATAATACCATATTTCAACGGAGTATTTGTGGACGTATTAATCTACACACAGGATTTTAATAGTATTATAAAACTTACAATGCTCATTATTACAATTGGAGTGGTGGATGTTGTATTTAATTATATTTATAATCTCACATATATAAAGGTGCTGAATAAAGTGGTGTACAGAACAAAGATGCAACTTATTGAGCATTTACGTAGAGTATCCTATTTAAGGTTATCTAAATTAAACCCAGTATATCTGAATCAGCGAATTAATATTGATGTTATAGCAGTTTTTCAGTTTTTTATTGAAAACTATATAACTTGTTTTATGATGGTTATTGTAATCATATTAGAGGGGTATATGGTTTTTCGAGTGAATGTACTGATTGGTGGTCTGGTTGTTCTATTCGTCCCAGTATATGTTGTGATATATCTTTATTTGAAGAGACCATTATATGAGAAAAATATATATTATAAAGAAGAACAAAATATATTTTTTCACAAAATCAATGATCAATTCGCACTATTAAAATCTATAAAAATTAATGCAGATTTTGCTAAAAACAATGAAGCAATGGATAATAGTTTTCGAGTGTTTTTAAAGAAAACGATTGATTTCAATAAAGTATCCTTTTTGTTTTCTTCTTGCGATAGCGTTGTTTCATTGCTGTTCCGCTCGATTATGTATATAATAGCAGGATGCGAAATTATCAAGAAAAATCTTACAGTAGGGGAATTTACTATGATAAATGCATATTTTTCGTTGCTATTAACTCAAATTCGTTATTTCTTTAATTTGGGTAAGAAGTATCAGGATGCTAAGTCTTCTTACGATAGAATAGAGGAATTGTTACATATTCCAAAAGAGAGCAATGGTAATCAAGTTGTAGATCAAATTAATGAAATTACATTAGATGATATAAGTTTTCGATATGACTTAAATTCAACTATGTTGTTAGAAAAAGTAAGTTATAAATTTGAAAAAGGAAAGATATATGGTATTTCAGGGGTTAACGGAGTGGGCAAATCTACACTAATTAATATTTTAATTGGAATTATTAATGAGGATGTTAGTGGAGAAGTAAAGTATGGTTCGAACAAATTGCAGGATATGGATATGTATGAAGTAAGAAGAGAACATATTGCTGTCATGAGCCAAGAGTTTGAGTCAGGGTTTGATGTTACAGTTTCAGATTTATTATGTGCCAATTATCCAGGTTTTGGACAGGATGGTATCGACAAATCATTGAAACAAATAGGAGATTTGAATTTACTATTTGATAATGAGATGAGTTTAGCTGATTTATGGAGAAAAAGGATAAAAGATTTATCAGGAGGAGAAAAACAGAAAGTAAGTTTGGTTTGGTGTTTTCTAAAAGATGCAGATGTATTAATTTTAGATGAACCAACTGCAAATATGGATAGAAAAAGTATTGAGGTTGTAAAACGAATTTTAAAAGATATGGTAAAAGAAAAAATTATTATTGTGGTAAGTCATGATAAATCATTATTTGAAGTCTGTGACAAACAAATTGATTTAAGTAGTAACTAGTTGAAGGAGACCAGCTATGAAAGAACGATTAAAAGTAGTATCACTTGATATAACATACAAATGTAATTTTAGATGTAGACATTGTTATAATTCTAGTGGTGAACATAATTTTAATAATAAAGAATTATCACATGAAGAAATGATAATTCTTGCAAAAGAAATTGCAGAATATAATCCAGATTCTGTATGTATTTGTGGTGGAGAAACACTTCTTAGAAAAGAATTAGTATATGAGGTAGGTAATATTTTAAAGACGTGTGACTGTAGTTACAATATTGTAACAAATGGTTACTTAATGACTGACGAAATTGCAAATAAATTAAAGAAAAGTGGCTATTCATTAGTACAAGTAAGTATTGATGGATTAAAAGAAAACTATGAGTGGCTTCGAGGTGTTGAAGGTGGATTTGAAAAGGCTGTAGAGGCTATAAAATGCGTGAAACGTGCGGGGCTTATGGCAGCAGTTTCATGCGTTCCACTCAGCAGAAATGTGAATGATGTCGAAAAGATTATTGAGATGTGCGATGAATTAGGGGTAGAATCCTTTAGAATGCAGCCTTTGATGCAGTTAGGTCGTGCAGAAGGAATTGATAAAGAATTTGTTATTCAGGATGGCTATGTGAAGATAATTGATACAATTCAAAGATATAGAAGTATTTTAAGAGATAGAGGAAGTCGATTACAGCTTGAATGGGGGGACCCGATCGAACATTTAATTACAATTGGAAATGGGAATACTGCATTAGGTTCACTACATTTAAGTGCTTATGGAGAAATTCTTGTTTCACCATACATTCCGTTATCTATCGGTTCCGTTAGAAAGCACACATTTAGTGAATATTTGGAAGCAAATCTTTTAGATGATTATAACACGGAATTAATTCGAAAAATAGTTTCGTTAGTGCAGGATGAGCAAAGTCTGGATGTGCATGAAGTTGATTCTAATATTCCAGCAATTTTTACAGGAGAAAATCTTGAATTAGATTATCTTGATTTGAATTACGAGGAAAAAAGTGCTGTTTTATGTGAAAAATATTTTAAATAAAAAGGAGGAGGTAAAATGTATCTAACATTAAGAGACAGAGATGCAGATAAGATTATTGAATATCTGAAAAAGAAAGAAGATAAAATTGTTATTGAGACAGAAATTAACAGAAAAGTAAATATTAAGAATAAGTTGGTTTTGCGTAATTTACTTTTTAATCGCAGTATTATTCCATTTGCGAAACTTACAGAAAAAAATGAGATTATAAGATTAGGCTTTTTAAATCCTTCTATGGAAAATTTGGCTAAAAATTATATTATTGTACAGTATTTGGAACTGGGTGACGAGGAATTTGTTCGAGAGTATATACAATTTGCAGAAGATTATTGTAAGAAAAACGGATTAGGAAAAATAAAAGTGTTTATAGGAGAAAAGGTTGCAGGAAGTAATCTGCAAGAAATGGTTACTTGTGTTGAAAAAAATGGATTTGTAAAAGAAGTAGAATATGAAAATGTATTAGGTAAACAGTTCCTTTTTGCTAGATTAGTAAGTGGTGATACAAATGCAGACAATTAAATGGGAATTAACACCGTATTGTAATTTACACTGTAGACATTGTGGTGCGGAATCAAAACATAAACGAAAAATTTTGAGTCTAGAAGAAAATAAAATTATTGCAAATATGCTCAAGGAGCAAGGGGTTACAAGCATAAGGTTTATTACAAAAGAAACGTGTATGTATCCGCATTGGCTTGATTTATTTGATTACATAAGTGAAATGGGAATAAGAATTATGCTTATAACCAATGGAACTTTACTTACGGAATCAATATTGGAAAGATTATATGCTTGTAATATTGATTTGATAGCTATTAGTCTAGAGGGGATTTCAAGTAAAACAAACGATTATGTGCGTGGTGAAGGAGTGTTTGAACGTATCATGACCATGATGGATATAGTGAGAAAAATGAATCATAAGTATGGTTATGATTTACCAGTAGGGATTCAATTAAACCTTACACAGATGAATTTGTGTGAAGTGGATGATATGATAGATTTTTGTAATTCACTACCAATAAATGTATTAAGTATAGGTTCAGTGATAGCAACTGGAAATGCCAAATTTAACAGAGAAATTTGTCTTGAGCATAAGCAGGCTGTAAGTGCTGCATATAAAATTATTGAAAATTATCAGAAAATAGAAAAGAAACAGTTTTTTTTAAATTTTAAACTATTCTCTACTTATGAAACCATATATGCAAACTTAATTAATAATACGGAATTGCTTCCTACTGTTCATAAATGTTCTGTGGTTGACTCTTTGTTTGAGGTAATGAGTGATGGAAGTCTGTGTAGATGTAATTTACTGGAAGATGAGGGTGTTATTTCAGATGAAGATTTAAGTGCAGGCTCTATCTATGACTATGATGTTAATTCTGAAGCTGTTAGTGAGGATAAGGTTGAAAAGTGGTTGGGCTACAGAAATAGTGGTTTCTGTCAAAAATGTTTCTTTAGGGAAGATTGTAATCTTTGTCTTCTTACTAGTCAAAGGTCGGAAGAACTAAGTGAGCAAAAAAAAATATGTGAAGAATATTATAACAAAATTATGGCATTGAAGGAAATGGTTTATGAAGGAAAATGCTTGTTTGGTATAAATGAACGCACATTTGTTAAGGAGTATAAAGATTATATGAAGTTAACAAATGCGTTTTCAGGAGATGTTACATTCTATGGTAAGGATTGTGATGTAATTAGACTTTTGATGCAGACAGAAAGTGTGACTGATTTAGAGAAATATGAAGAATTGATTGTAAGGTTATTGTTATACGACATGTTAAAAATAAAAAACAAAGGATAGGAGATTTTTATGATAAAAGAAAGCATACCCATAGTAAAAAGTGATGTAATTGTATTTAAAAAGAAGTTAAAAAATGAATTAATACTGCGGACGAAGTATTCTTTAGATCGTTCGAATTTTAAGTTGAATGCTTGTGCAAAGGCTTTTTTTGAATTATGCAATGGTGAGAATACATGCGAAGATATAATAAATGAGATGAATAGAAGATTTTCAGATATACCTGTGGAAGTAATTCAAAGAGACTTTGAAAAAACACTAAAGGAATTTCAAAAGAGAGGTGTTATTGGATGGAAAAATAGTATTAACGCATTTGCGGATGATATGGAGAAGAAAGTGAATGAATCTGTAAGTTACTGTATTTGCGATTATAATGAAGCATCTAATCTGGCGTCTTATCAGGATAAGTTTGATATACATTATTTATCTCCTTATTACGGAGATAAATTTCTTGTAGATAATTCGACAATTGAAACTTATATGATGTACAATAATATGTTTATATTTCAATATAAGATAAATGGTGAAGTTGCAGGAGAGGTACTATGTGAATCTAATTATGTCGATTATTCTATTCAGTTAGCATACCTGTCTTATGATTCAGAAAAAGTTAGTGATAAAGAATTATTGGAGTTCTTTAATTGGATTATGAGAAGTATTACAAAATGTATTAATATAGAAAAAATATATGAAAAACGATACTTCTTCTGTTATATAGAAACAATTCAAAAGGATATTGGCTTCTTAAAGGGATTCCAATATCATGGCATTCTAAAAAATGAAATAAAGGATAAGGGTGATATTGGTTGCTATACATATTGCCATTAAAACATAGCTTGTGGTAGTAACAGTTATTTTCGCAACTGTACTATATAAATTATTAAGAAGAAAGGAGGAGCACTATGGGCGTTTATCAAGAACCAATTGTGGTAGATGAAACAAATGGAATAGAACCACTGTATTGTACAGTAGCTTTAATCGTTGCTGTAGCTTATGCAGCAGTAGTTTATGAAGCGGCAGCATTTGTATCAGTTTTAGCGGCGGGACTAGTTGCAGTCGGGGTTTTAGCATTCGGGCCAAGCTGTGCTTGAAAATTGATGCTAGAAAAATGAAAAAGGAGCTGTGCTAATACATTCTAAACAGTCTATGTTCAAGTATTTAGTATGGCTCCGTTCTGGATTATACGAGGTTATAATATGAAAACAGATTTTATGATTGAAACGAAGAGCGAGCAGATTTTAGGTGAAATGAAATTAGAAGTTAAGAGAGAAAATAATATTGTTAGAGTCTATATAGAGCAATTTTTGTACAATAATACGAGAATGAAAGAACTTCTGATGGATGAAGATGGAAATGTGCTTAAGTATTCTTTAGTCATTAGTGACTGGATGAACAATAGAGAGGAATTTTTTTTTGAATACATAGAAAAAGAGGAAGCATATTATGATTCAAAAGAAGACGCTTACTTACGGATAGGAAAACAAAAAGTATTTGAATCGTTTTATAGTTGTCCAAAGTTATTTTTTAAGGAAGAAAAGGGCCAAGTAAAGATATTTGATTTCACACAAAGTATGTATACAGCTTTAATCTATAAGAGCTGGTTTGCATTAGAGGAGAATTGCATACAAATAATAGCACCTGCATGTGTAAAAATGGTATTTAATCAGTATATGGAATTGGTAAGATATGAAGATATAAACACAAGAATACAATATGTTTAAGAAATGAAAATTTTATTAATATATATCATGATGTAGATATAAGTTTATATTAGGAATATGAGATAGGATGATTCAATAAAAAATAGGGTATGATGTGAAGGAGTGGTAAAGAAGTATTAGAGAATTAATAAAAAAGTTTATACGGAAAGAGCGTAGCTAAAAGGCAAATGTATCTCGATAAGTTGTAAATGCAATTACGATAAATAAGTATGAGACGTCTGTAGGCTTATGTATGAAGGATATTTTTTGAGACAATAATCGAGGAATTACTTACTATTTTAAAGTAACTTTTTATCATTTAGTGAAAAGATAGACGAGGAGGAAATATAATGAGATATGATGGAAAAAGAGGGCTTTGGTGGATATTTACATTGGTGTTTTACAATTTAGCTATTGTATGGAGTGTGGTAGAAAGGGAAAAATATAATGGTTTTGTTGTCTGTCTGATTGCTCTTTTGATCGGAGATGTATTTTTACTGGTTCTAAATGCTAAGACATATGTAGAAGTAAAAAATAATGTGCTGATTGTTGTATTGGGATTTTCCCGAAAGAGTATTAATTGCGACAGCATTACTTCGTTAGAGAAAACACATTCTCCGATTGCATCAATGGCATTATCTTTTGATAGAGTTAAAGTAAGTTGTGGAACAGAATGTGTGTATGTTTCAGTAAAAGATAATGACAAGCTGATTAGGGATTTGAAAGATTTAAATCCAGGAATTAAAGTGAAATAAGAGAATCCTATAACTGTTGATTTTACGAACTGGTGAGGCAAATTGCTTGTTCAAGAAGCTTAATGGCGAAGAATTAGGTGTAGTTATATTTCTAGCTGGTAATCTTGTGTAATAAGATTTACGTAGCTTTGTTTGAGAGCAACATAGAGTTATTCATCGCTTGCCAAAGGTATACATCATCAACTTGATTGAATATTCTTGTATTTCGAAATCACAAATTCGGCATACACAAATAAGCGAATCAAAAGTGATTTCCAAATCACCGGACAGGTGATGGAAACCTATCCGGAATATCAACTGTTCCCAATAAGGAACCGGATTTATATAAGGGAATAGTGGATATTTGCAAAATACATCTGTGGGCGATTAAAGAAACTGGTTTTACGTGTGTTGATGAAATGTTATATCCGGAAAATCATCGTTATTTAAATGATTTATTGGGGTATGTAACGGTTGGAACTCGTTCTGTTTAGAATCAACAGCATAGATTAACTGCTAGCGGATTAAATATTCAAGTTGGAATGATAAATCCAACAAGTGGGAGCTTGTCGGTTATGATGAATTTTATTGATGTTGCACAATGTAAGCATACGTTTTTTATATAGGGGATGGGAAGTTAATACGCAAGGAAATCTGTTTACACATGCTATATTGAGAGGATATGAAAATAAGCATGGACCAATAACAGGTGTTGAAAGTAACCTCCATTTGGAGGGGGTTGAGTTAAAATGTAATGCAAATGTGTAATTCAATTCAAGAAATACACGGAAAAGATGCTAATTGAACAATCGGACAATGGAGTGTTCAAGGTATAAAAAGTAAATTAGGGCGCACCTGACAAGGGCGACACTGTAAGACAGTGTGACAGCACCAGAGACGCAGGGGAAAGATAACCGATTCGTGTCGGCTTTCCTTTGCGTCTCTTTTTTATGCAGATGAAAAGACCTTTCTTTCGGTTATCAGCCGGAAAGAGAGGAAATATGTACGATATTAAAGAAAGTGGAGCAAGAATCAAGGAATTACGTTTGAAAAGAGGTGTGACACAGGAACAAATGGCAAATGATTTGGGAGTTACTGTAGAAACCATAAGCAGAATTGAAAGGGGAGTTAGAGGGGCATCTATTGATTTGATTTCTATATTGTCAGGATATTTTAATACTACTATTGATTTTTTGGTAGATGGAAAGGCAGTAGAAGAGTGTAATAATCTGCTTCAAGGATTGGATGAAACAAAAAGGGCAAAGGTAATAGCCATAATGAAGTGTGTGATAGAAAATATTTAATCAACCTACGAGGACTAGTTACCCGACCTGAAAGGTCCTAAAAAAACGGAAAGCAGTTATATAAAATGAATACATAGCCAACAACAGAAGAAAAGCACTTAGACCTAATTACTAAGATGAATGAACAAGTGATTTAAAGAGGGTGTTGGCTTGAATATTGAAAAAATGAATAGGACACGCATACATCTGATTTTATTTTCGCCGTTATTTGTTATGTAATTTATATACGGATAGGGGTGGCGGAAACCCATTTCGTGCGACGAAGCTCCTCGATGCAGATCGCCTTGCAGAATTATTTTGTGGTTGTGGTGGTCTTGCATTGTGCCTGTGAAGGTTCTAAGCAGAGGTTTGTGCCTACCGGAGATTGGCAACCGGAGATAATGAGATAGAACAGCACCGGAATTTCAGCGAAACGCATTTTCCGGGAGTGGCTCCCTGTAGATTCCGTCTGGATGGGCATGATGGAGGTGCAGTGTGGGATGAAGCCGTCTCAATGTATGTTACCCGGCTGGGGGTTCTGATTGAGAAATCAGCTCAAAGAAATCTTTTTTGATTTTTATGGATAATGTGGCATTCGTGCCATGTTGTCCTTTGAGATAAGGAAGCTGACACATACATTGTTATATGAAGGACAGCTTTCTTATTTCAGAGGATAACTGCCGGCGTAATCTCTGTAAAAATCTATGAAAGAGCAGGTACAAATATGTGCAATATAGGAATTGTATTAGGAGACGCCGGGGTTAAATTGCCTACGGCTATTTTATTTATGAACTCCAACAAGTCGGAGCGTAATATCCGTAAGAAGGTTGCTAAAGCCAGAGAGAAATGTATGTCACAAGGAATTGTCTTGGGACATGATGTGGTAATCAACAAAGGGCCTGACAGAGACATTGACCGTGATGCAGTCAATATGCTTATCACATTTCTTCTTGATGGGGAATATCAGATGATTGTGGTGGACAAGCTCACAGACCTTACATCTGATTTATCTGATTTGGAGGAGTTTTTGAATGATGCGGCTGCGATTGGTGTGAGTGTATTTGAACTTTCCACTATGCAGATAGGACATCATGTGTATATGGAAGGCTGCCCGGATTGTTCGGCTATTGGTAAAATCATAAATCTGAGGTCTTGATATGAAGATCAGACGAGGAGACATATTATATGTTGATTTAGGTGTGCAATATCAGGGAAGCATTCAGGGCAGTATGCGTCCGGTGGTGGTAGTAAGTAATAATATGGCGAACAAGCACAGTACCGTGATAACGGTTGTTCCCTTGTCTACCAAAATCAACAAAAAGAGAAATCTTCCCACTCATGTATTTGTGTCAGCGTACAAGTCTGAGGGGCTGGAACAGCACAGTATCGCACTTTGCGAACAGGTGACAGCTCTCGATTATGGCAGAATTATTGAGAACATGGGCAAGGTTGATAAAGATACTCTTGCAAGAATAACCGAAGCTGTGCAGGTGCAGGTCGGGGTATTTGATAAGTATAACTAATAATAAGGTAAATGTAGCAGAGCCGGGCGGGAGTGTCCGGCTTTGACATATTTGTCCGTGATAGGACAAAGTATGTCATTCATATAATGAAATGTGGATTGGAGGTCAGAAGAATGAAGGTTGCAATTTATATAAGAGTTGGAAATAAAGAACAGCTTGAAGCAGATAAAGAAATTGAAGTTCAGAGAAATGAGTTGAGAGACTTTTGTGAAAAGAAAAATTATAAGATAGTTTCCGAATATGCAGAGCGACGAAGTGGATTAACAGAATCTCAGATAATAGAAGAGTTAAAACGATGTATTAGAGAAAAAGAAATACAGGGTGTGGTAATAACTGATTATTCCAAAATCAGTCGCAATATAAATGAGCTTATGAACTTTTGCAACTTTATGAAAGAGAATGGTGGGACTTTGGTAAGTACAAATCATACCGAAAAGCAGGAAAAAGAAATAGATTTTGTCAGTCTCAGAAAGGCATAGGACAAAGCAACTAAATAATAGAATAGGAAATAATAGAAAGAAAGAGGTAGCGTATGTTTTGTTTGACTGATGAAGAACTTGATGCAATGGCATCTGTTGATGTCCGTACAGTTGATATAAATACATTAACGGATTTAAGAGATATTGTAATAGATACAAAACTTCCGGTTGCAAAGAAACTGGAGTTATTTGCCCGCCAGACAAACAATGTTTATGTTCATCGGATAGAGGATTATGTTGTAAAGGTCAGGTTTCAGGAGGAGGGACCGAGTATTGATGACAAAATGGAGGAGTATTTAAGACATTTAGCAGAAATTCATATCTGAGAAAACAAAAAATATCTTGAAAGAAACAAAAAGTTATGTTAACCTAAAAGCGGGACTAAATAGTAAAAGACTCTTGTCTTTTAGGGAAAAAGCTAACTATAACCTAAAAGTCAGGAGTGATTATATGAAGAATAAACATTTTCTAGCAGCCATGTACCTCCGTCTTTCAAGGGATGATAGTGATGTCGGTGATGCGACAGACGGAAAGGGCAATGTGAAAGCCGAGAGTAACAGTATCGGTAATCAGAGAGAGCTGATCAGAGCCTATATCTATGAACAGCAAGATATTGAATTATATGATATTTATGTTGATGATGGATTTTCGGGCAGTAATTTCGACAGACCAGAATTTAAAAGAATGATGAGCGATGTTGAAGCAGGCAGGGTAAATTGTGTGATTGTAAAAGACCTGTCTCGTTTTGGTCGTGATTATATTGAATCCGGGAGGTACATTCAAAAAGTATTCCCGGCTCTTGGCGTGCGTTTTATTGCACTTACAGACCATTATGACAGTTTTCATGCGGATGCAGGAGAAAGCGGAATTGTACTTCCTGTAAAGAATTTTATCAATGATTCTTATTGTAGGGATATATCCACAAAAGTAAAAAGTCAGCTAGAGGTAAAACGAAAAAATGGGGGATGTATTGCTCCGTTTGCTCTCTATGGATACCGAAAAGCAGAATATAACAAAAACCAGCTTGTCATTGATGAATATGCAGCAGATATTGTAAGAAGGATATTTGAATGGAAGATGGATGGAATGGCTGTTTCTGCTATTGCAGAAAAGCTGAATGGATTAGGTGTTTTATCTCCCAAAGAGTATAAAAAGTCTATTGGAAGTAATTATAAAGGCGGTTTTTCCGGTGCAGTTAAGTCTATGTGGAGCAGTTCTACAGTTAAGAGAATATTGAGTAATGAAGTTTATTTAGGACATCTGATACAGGGGAAAACTGAAAAAATAAATTATAAGCTGAAAAAAAGTGTGGAAAAACCCAAAGAGGAGTGGGTAAAGGTAGAGAATACCCATGAAGCAATTATTTCAGAAGATAATTTCCTGATTGTACAAAATCTGTTAAAGGTAGATAGCAGGGTTAGTCCTGTTTCGGAAAAGAGCAGTCTTTTTGCAGGGGTTCTTTTCTGTGGAGATTGTGGTGAGCAAATGATTCGACGAGTAAATCGCTATAAAGATACACAGAAGGTATATTATATTTGTTCCACCAAAAATAGAGGAGAGGGTTGCACAAGACATAGTATAGAGGAAGAAAAACTGAAAAGGATTATGCTTGAATCAATCCAAAGATATGCAAATTACTTCTTGGAAGAAAAGAGAGTTTTTGAGAAGTCGCTGGAACTTGAGACTAATTTTGAGGCTGTTGTTCGATATGATACGGAAATAGCAAGATTGAAGCAAGAACAGGATAAATATTATTCTCTATGTTCAGGACTGTATGAGGACTTAAAGAATGGGATTATATCTAAAGAAGAGTTTGAACGACTGCATGGAGAGTTTAAGAGAAAAGCTACAGAATTTGAAGATGCACAGAAGAAGCAGGAAAACATGATTAAGCAGCTTTTCAAAAATGGTGTAATCTCAGCAGGGCGACTAAAGACGATGCAGGATTGTGCGGAACTGAAAGAAATAGACCGTCATACCTTATGCAGTATGGTAAAAGAAATTCTTGTATATGAAGAACAGAGAATTGAAATCGTATTTTATTACACGGATCAATATCGCATAATGAGTGAAGTGAATAAGAGAATACAGAACAGAGAAAAAATTAAGTGTCTGTCAGAAAGGAGTGCATAAATATGGGAAGAGTATCAAAACGAAAAGCAGTTGAAAAACAGTTTGTTGTCAACAGTAGTGTGAGACGGTATAGAGCTGGTATTTATGCCAGACTTTCTTCAGACCAGGATATAAAGAAAAACGAGTCCGTGGAAGTGCAGATAGAAATTGCTCGGAAGTTTGTGGAGGAATTTAATCAGAAGAATACGGGTGAGGTAATAGATGTAGTTGAGTGCTATACTGATTTGGGGAAAACCGGAAGTAACTTTGAAAGAGAAGGTTTTCAGCGTTTATTACAGGAGATAAGACTTGGTGAGATAAACTGTGTTATAGTGAAAGATTTGTCCAGATTTGGAAGAAATTATTTAGAAGCAGGTAATTATATAGAGAAAATATTTCCATTTTTAGGAGTTAGATTTATAGCAGTTGCAGATGGATTTGATACCGGAAAAGAAGGAAATGAAAATAAGCAGATGGCTTCAGAAATCAAAAATCTTGTAAATGATATGTATGCAAAGGATTTTTCTAAAAAGGCTAAGATACATTTAAAACAAAGGAGAGAAGAAGGTTCCTATGTTGGAGGTCCGCCACCTTATGGATATATATCGAGTTGGAATGATAAAAGGCGTGTACTGATACCGGACGATAATACTGCGGTCATTGTAAAGTTCATTTATGAGAGATTTGTGGAAACAGAAAGTTATGCTGTGGTTGCCGATCTGTTAAACCGAAGAAAAATAAATCCGCCCGCTATATATAAGAAAACAAAAGAGGTATATCATTCTTCTGATGAGAAAGAGTATAAAGGTTGGGATAAGAGTGCAGTTGAAAGAATTTTAAAAAGTGATACCTATTCAGGAACTTTGGTGCAGGGAAAAACCTCTATTACAGCAAAGAATGAGAGGAATCGCATTCACAAATCTGAGGAGGAATGGGTAGTTACGAAGGATGCCCATGAATCATTGATTAGTATGGAATTATACCGGAAAGCTAAGGAAATTCAAGAAAAGATAGCACAAAAGACAGCTTCGCATAAAAACCATACAAAGGGTTATCCGATAGAAGAAAACATATTTGACAGTGTTCTATATTGTGGAGTATGCGGAAGAAAAATGACTAGAACCAGTTATGTGAAAGAATATGCGGATGGAGGTAAGGCTCGACTCGATGGTTATTTTTGCTTGAATGGTGGACAAACAAAGGTTACAGTTTGCCCTGAGTCTAATCGCATATCAAAAGCAGAACTTGTAGACATACTACGCCCTCTTATTCGTATGGAATTTGCAGTTTTTCTTGATAAACCTAAAAAATATGTAGAGTTTGGTAATGAGCGTATTTCTGAATCCGTTAAAAGGGCAGAAGCGAAGCTGCACGAAACAGAAGTGAAGATAAGACGCTTTCGTGAAGAAGAAAGTAGCGTGTATATGGATTATCGTGCCGGAAAGATTCTACAAAAGGATTATGTAGCTTATAAAATGCAACAAGAGGATAAATTGATTGAATTAAGAAAGGTCGAGGAAGGACAGAAAAAGGATATAAAGACTTTGGAAAAACTGTCGGGAAGATACCTGTCTGCGATAAGGGCGTTACTAAAACTGAAATCCGGTAAGGAATTAACAAAGGATATGGTAGAAGCATTTATATCCAAAATCTATGTTTATCCGGGAAAAAGAATAGAAGTTCTTTTTACTTTCACGGCTGATTGCATGGAAGGGGTGAAGTAATGGAATATTTGGCAATGTATCTCCGATTATCAATCGAGGACGAAGGCGATAAAGACGAGAGTAACAGTATTAGTAATCAAAGAAAACAGATATATGAGCACATACATCACGATTCTGAACTATCCCGATATGAGGTGGTGGAGTTTTGTGATGATGGCTACTCCGGAACCAATATGGAAAGACCGGGTATGCAGAAAATGTTAAAGGAGGTAAAGGCTAACAATATTCGATGTATCATAGTAAAGGATATGTCCCGTTTTTCAAGAGATTATATTGAAATGGGTACTTATTTGAATCAGATATTTCCTTTTATGAACATTCGATTTATTTCAATCAATGATCACTATGACAGCAGGGAACATCACGGAAATACCATAGAGATTGATACTGCTTTTCAGACACTCTTATACGATTTATATAGTAAGGATGTATCTGTGAAGGTAAAGGCTTCTTTTGAAAACAAATGTGCAAATGGAGAGTATGTTTTCGGACAGGTTCCCTTTGGATATGAAAAAAGCAAAGAAGTAAAAAATGCTGTTGTTGTAAATGAAAAAGAAGCTACCATTGTACACTATATCTTTTCTCTTGCTATGCAGGGAAAAAGCAGTATACAGATTGCAAGACAGCTTCATGAGGAAAATGTACCGACAATTATGCAGATGCGTAAGCCTAACAAGGAGTATACAGATGGTAAAGTGCATTCTTGGAGTGA
>OGXH01001166.1_pt1 | contig 19471 bp, 20 predicted proteins | sample 1576241 | NCBI WGS metagenome assembly OGXH01 (sample SAMEA3541529, study PRJEB24748) | human gut metagenome | biome: human gut; feature: human-associated habitat; material: faeces | place: China | collected 2012
GCGGGGGTGGATGAGCGGATAAGCCGGCATGATACTCTATGCTGTCCAGACTGCCGAAAGGCAGCATTCTGCGGGGAGATTTCTCGACTCCGTTTCACTGGTTCCATGAACCATGTAATTCATAACGATAAGTAGCACCGCTCGAAATGACGTATACAGTTATGGAGCCGCAAAAGCCAGCCCCGTAACGCTGACTTTATAATTCATTGCCGCCAGCGGCGGCAATCCACCACCCTCTGAACCCTCTGAACCTTCTGAACCCATAAAAAATAAAAAAAGAGACTGCGGAGAAATGGCAATCATTTCTCCGCAGTCTCTTTCCTTACCGCCCTTCCATCATCTTCCGGATTCGTTCTCTCCGTCTTCTGGCGGCCGCTTCGTCTACGATGATGTGGTGGCCGCTGGCGGTGACGAATTCCGCTTTCGGCGGCGCCGCCTTTTTATCATTGTACAGGGCGTAATCAAAGCCGCCGCCCAGGGCGCAGCTGGCGCAGTCCCTGCCGCTGGCGCCCCGCCACATGCGGTAAATGCAGTAGCAGAACCAGCCGGCAATGGCTGCGGTAATCAGTATGGTGAACAGGGTACCCATGGTGGTCCTCCTTTTATGATAATATTTCTCAAATAAATTATATCATAAAGGGGAAAATAGGGAAACAGAAAGCACCGCCTTAAGTAAGCGCTGATTAAATCGTTGTCTGCTTTTATTCTAGAATTTTTATGCAATGCAAGGAATGGGAAAGGGAATAGCGGAGCTATTTAAGGAGTCCCATGACGAAGCAGTGCATAAAAATTCTTATAAAAGCAGACTCTATGAATTAATCAGTGCTTCCTTAATGAGACCTGAAAAGATGAACCCGGAAACTTCATGCCCTGTGCCAATGATTCCGTGCACCGGCCCGGCCTTTTGCATGTTCTTCCTGTTCTCATTAATGATATAATAAAAATATGACTGATTCATGGGCCGCCGAAGGCCCTGTTCCCTGCCCATCCATCCTTCCGGCCTGCGCCTGAAGTCAGGGCAGGCATATAAAGAATGGAGATACCTATGGTAACAGAAGAATTGCAGAAGAAACAGAATCATCTGGAAGAATACCTGAAACAGCTGGGCAGCGTGGTGCTGGCCTTTTCCGGCGGCGTGGATTCCACCTACCTCATGCATGAAGCCAGGAAGGTGCTGGGGGACCGGGCCATGGCGGTGACCATGAACCTGGCCTCCGTGCCGGAAAGGGAGGTGGCCGATGCCATCGAATACTGCCAAAAGGAAGGCATCCGGCAGGAAGTGGTGAAAATGGACCAGTTCAAAATCGAAGGATTTGCTGAAAATCCCGCCAACCGCTGCTACCTGTGCAAACATTTCCTTTTCAGCTCCCTCAAGAAAATTGCGGAAAAAGAAGGCTTTGCCCATGTCATCGACGGCACCAACCTGAACGATGCCTCCCAGTACCGCCCCGGTCTCAAAGCCCTTTCAGAACTTGGCATCAAGAGTCCCCTCCGCCACGCCGGCCTCTACAAGGCCGACATCCGGGCCCTGTCCAAAGAAGCGGGCCTTCCTACCTGGAGCAAGCCCTCCTTCGCCTGCATGGCCACCCGCTTCCCCTATGGGGAAACCATTACGGAGGAGAAACTTGCCATGGTGGAAAGGGCAGAGGATTTCCTCTTTGATAAAGGTTTCAAGCAGTTCCGGGTAAGGCTCCATGAAGGAAACATGGCCCGCATCGAAGTGCTGCCGGAGGATTTGTGGAAACTCTTCCGCCTCCATGACGAAGTGACCCGCACCTTCAAGGCCCTGGGCTTTGCCTACGTAACCATGGATTTACAGGGCTACCGCATGGGAAGCATGGATGAAGTGCTGTGAGGGGGCCGCGGAGCGGCCCGGGTTCAAAGGGTTCGGCCCGCTAAGGCGGGCTGGTTCAGAAGGTTCAGAGGGGAAGGTATCGCCATTGGACACGCCCTGGTGGGCGTGAGGGTTCTGAAGATTGACGGGGCATTCGCCCCGAGGGTTCTAAAGTTTGACAGCGGCTGCGCCGCTGAGGGTTATGGTAGTGCCCTATCGGGCACAAGTATAAATGCCGCCTTTGGCGGCATACAAAACTTCCTTTGAACCAGCCCGCTCTGTGGGCGGAACCGGAGGCCTCCAGGGGCACAGCCCCGGCGAGGCCTTGAACCCGGGCGCCGCAGGCGCCTGAACCCCTTTTTGCTGTCGGGAATATTGTCCGACAGACAATAGCAGCGGTAACCGGAAGCCGACAGAGGAAAGCGGTTTTTACCAGCCCATCGGCTCACTAGCCCACCATCCCACCAGCTCACTAGTACACTAGTACACCAGCCCACTAGCTCACTAATCATTCCAAACACAAAGGATTGCACTATGGATATAAAGAATGTACTGCAGAAAGTAGCCGATGGCGCCATGGATATCGAAGAGGCGGAGAAGCTTCTTCGGGAGAATCCGGCGGATAGGCCCTATGAAGAAATGGGATTTGCCAAACTGGATACGGACCGGAAGGAAAGGTCCGGCTTTGCGGAGGTGGTGTACTGCCAGGGAAAGTCCGACGCCTTTATCGGGAAGATTTTCAAAAAGCTCTACGACACCGACGGCGAAGTCTTCGGCACCAGGGCTTCCCATCACCAGTATGAGCTGGTGAAGGAAGTGGTTCCGTCCATTACCTACGATCCCATTTCCCATATCCTGAAATCGGAGAAGGAAAAGGAGCATATGGGCTGCATTGCGGTCTGCACCGGCGGCACCGCCGATATTTCGGTGGCCGAGGAAGCGGCCCAGACGGCGGAGTACTTCGGAAGCCACGTGGAGCGGATTTATGACGTAGGGGTGAGCGGTATCCATCGTCTCCTGTCCCAGGAAGACCGGATACGGAAGGCCAGCTGCGTCATTGCGGTGGCCGGTATGGAAGGGGCCCTGGCCTCCGTCATCGGCGGGCTGGTGAGAAATCCGGTGATTGCAGTGCCCACGTCCGTGGGATACGGCGCCAGCTTTCACGGCCTCTCTGCCCTTCTCACCATGATTAACTCCTGTGCCAACGGCATAGTGACGGTGAATATAGATAACGGGTTCGGCGCAGGCTATGTGGCCACCCAGATTAATCGGCTTTCTGAAAGGGGAAAGATTTAAATGGGAAAATCATTATACTTAGAAGCATCCTCCGGCATTGCGGGGGACATGTTCGTGGCGGCCCTGCTGGATTTGGGCGCCGACAGGAAGGCCCTGGACCGGGCTGTTTCTTCCATCCCCGCCAAAGGGTTTACGGTGGAAATCGGACGGGTACAGAAGGCAGGCATTGACTGCTGCGATTTCAACGTCATTTTGGACAGGGACCATGAAAACCATGACCATGACATGGCTTACCTCTACGGGCCTCTGCCGGAGGTAAGGGAAGAGGTTCATGAGGAACATCACTGCCACTGCCACGAAGAGGAACATGACCATGGAGAAGGGCATCACTGCCATTGCCATGGAGATGACCATGAGCATCATGAAGAAGAACATCACTGCCACTGCCATGAGGATGACCATGGAGAGGAGCACCACTGCCACTGTCATGAAGGGGAACATCATCATGAGGAAGGACACCATCATCACCACGGGGAAGGCCATCATCATGAGCACCGCCATCTGAAGGACGTGGAAGCAGTCATTGACGGCACGGACATGACCGAATCCGCCAGGGCCCTGGCAAAGAAAATTTTCCGCATCGTGGCGGAGGCAGAATCCAAGGCCCACAACCTTCCCATAGAGGAAGTCCATTTCCATGAAGTGGGGGCCATCGACTCCATTGTGGACATCATTTCCGCCGCCGTCTGCTTCGACAGCCTGAACATCACAAACGTCATCGTGCCGAAACTCTCCGAAGGCACCGGCACCGTCCGCTGCCAGCACGGCGTGCTTCCCGTGCCGGTTCCGGCCACGCTGAACATTGTCACCGCCTATCACATGCCCCTGGAAATCATGGACGCCAAAGGGGAATACGTCACCCCCACCGGCGCTGCCATTGCAGCGGCCCTCTCTACGTCCCACAGTCTGCCTGCCTCTTTCACCATCCTGAAGACCGGCCTTGGCGCGGGAAAGCGGGATTATAAGGAAAGAACCAACATCCTTCGGGCCATCCTCATCGACGACGGCAGCGGAGACTGGGAAAAGGACGAGGTGGTGAAACTGGAAAGCGATATCGACGACGCTTCCGGCGAAGTGCTGGGCTACACCATGAAAAAACTCATGGACGCCGGCGCCCTGGACGTCCATTTCAGCCCCATCTACATGAAAAAGAACCGCCCCGCCTTTGAACTCACGGTGATCTGCAAAGAAGAAAAGAAAAAGGAAATGGAAGAAATCATCTTCCGTGAAACCACCACCATCGGCATTCGTGAATTCTCCTCCCTCATGCGTTCCATCCTCCATCGGGAGGAAAAGGAAGTGGACACCTCCTTTGGTCCGGTAAAGGTGAAGGAAGTCACCCTGGGCAGCGAAAAAAGGCGCTACCCGGAATATGAATCGGTGAAGAAACTGGCGGAAGAAAAGCATGTGCCCTTCCAGATTATTTTTGACGAAGCGAAAAAGCAGTGAAGAAATGATGAATGATTGACCTTCCATCAATCAATTCGGGAAGCGGCTGCTATTGCAAAAGGAATGGTACAAGCCGCATTGGCGCCGGAGATCTCTCGACTCTGAGCCATAACAGCACATGGGCCTATTGGTTATATGATCGGCACGGACTTCCGCTCGAGATGACACAGCGGCAGGCAGCTTATCGTTAAAAGAATCATCGCAAAAAGGGTATTGAAGAAATGGGCAGTCATTTCTTCAATGCCTTTTTTGCGCCATTTTCCATAAAAAGGACTACAATAGAAGGAGAAATTGATTTCATAAAGAAGGGATACCATGTTTGGACTTACAGCATATAAAGAAATCATTACGGGACAGCTCCTTCTAAGCGCTGGCGCCCTGTTCTACACAGGCTGGTGGCTCGTGGCCTTTAAGCCCGATTCCGCCAGAAGCGGAGGTGCCCTCGCCGCCCTCCTCTTCTTCCTCCTGGCAGCCTTCGGCCTTTCCGGCACCGCCTTGACTGTCCACGGCATCCACGGCCTTTCGCTGCCTGCCTCCTGGCCGGGAAGCGGCATGCTTTTCATCATGGCCCTTCTGGTCTACTTCATCCTTCTCACGGGCTCCGTGAAACTCTTCGGACGAAAGCCCACCACAGAACTCATCCTCATGGTCCTCTGGGCCCTCATGGAAATCATGGCACTGGGAGTGCTCCATGAAGCAGGCGGCCTTGCCGGCACTGCCTATGGTCTTACCTGGGCCGCCGTGGCTGCTGCTTCTCTCATCGCCCTTACAGCCTACATGATGTACTACCGCATGGATGATAACACCGCCTACATTACTGGCGCCATCCCCCTTCTGGTAGACGGGGCGGTGACACTGATGATTGCCCTGCTGGGACGGTAGCGGGATCCGCACTCATTCATGCAGCTGCTCCACTGTCTGAAGACCCGCTGTTTCCCTGTATTTCACCTTCCGGCCCTCCACCCGAAAAGCCTGATGATGTAAATGATGGTCTTCAGGGACCCGCTTACATCATCAGGCTGTTTTTTACCTGCCAGCAGGTTTTAAAAGTTTTGATGTACCTGAAGGTCTTTTCAGGATTCACTGATATGGCCGCCGGTCATGGTGAGGCTGTCGATGATTCCCCGTACATCCCGGAAGGTGCAGTCGGTCAACTCCAGCCGGGAGCGGATCAGAGCAAAGAGGGGAAGATCCGTTTCCATATCTTTGAAGGTGGTCCGCAGGAATTTCAGGTTCTGGCAGTCTGCGGCGGACACCAAACCGTAGCTGCATTCCCGGATTACACTGTCCCTGAGGAGAATGCTGCTGCAGAACCGGGCTTCATACCCATAGGTTCCGCATCCGTACAGGTCCATATGATCCATGGTCATATGAGTGACGCTATCCAGTTTCAGCACGGCGCCGTCACAGAATCCTTTTTTGAGTTTATGGCCTATCCGGAGGTGCGACAGTTTCAGGTTTCGGCAGTTGATGAATTTCAGTACCGGCGTATAGGGGAATTCTGTAACAATTTCTGCTGTAATGGTCTCCGTATCCAATCCCCGGATGGTGAGATCCTTGAACCCCGCAATGTCCAGTGTGTAACCATCGCCCAGATACAGACCGGCAGGGGCCGAATCATAGTAACCGAAGCAGTGAAGCAGCCGCTCTGAAAATTCTTTTTCCTGCCAGTTTGACAGATTGTATTCGCCCGGTGCCAGAACGATTTCCGTATTGTCCGCCAGTGATTCCATCATTTCGTCTACATTGTGGACCAGCACTGTTTTCTGGGCCCCCAGGGCCGCCGGAGTCATCGTCAGGACCAGCAGGAGCCCTAAAAAAATACCCCTGATAAGCCTCATCCATTTGATTTTGCCAGACTCTTTCATTACCAGACACCTCCTGTTTCTGGGAATCTCTTTACTGATTATGCCGCCGCAGCCCGACGTATGCACCGGCACGATCCTGCTGAGAATGCAGATTTCCCATGGGCTGGGGCTCAGAATTTCTTGATCGTGACAGTATCCCCCCTGCGTTTGCGCCGCTTCTGCTGAAAGTTCCGGCCCTGCTGACAGGATGGCGGTACAGAGAAGCAGGGGCATGACCTTCTTTGTCAAGGCGGAATGATTCTGTTTCATAGAAAACGCATCTTTCCTGTTTTCTGGGTATTCCGCAAGGATCCCGGCCTTACTTTTATTTTACTAAAAATGGACAGCAAAAAACCTGTACGAAAGTACAGGCTTGTAACATGAAAGATGAGCAGGATATAATCAGACAGTCAGAGGAGATGACAGGCACCAGGGAGCCTTCCTTCGAGGTCGTCATTCTGAGGGATGGCGAAGAATCCCGGCTTGTGGAGAAAAGGAACCGGCGCCGCTAACGACCGGTCATCAGGAAATACTGTTTTCCATGAGAACTTTTTTATTTTAGAGAGATTATATAGACAGAGAGAACTGAAGGGCCCGGAAGGGCGCCGGTCTCCCTGCCTGTTACGTGCACACACCTTATCAAGGGACAGGCGGAGGGCGGGAAGAACTTCCTCATATGAATCAGAACTCTCCGACGCGTCAAAACTTCACAAAGAACTCCTGAAGAAAGACTTGCGAGGGGGAGCGCTGCTTGAATCGTTATTGAATTTCATTCTTGTGTTTTTGCTCAATACAAGGAATCAGTCGACGCGAATAGTAAACTATTTAAGGAGACTGATGACGAAGTATTAAGCAAAAACACTTATGAAATTCAATTCTGCGATTTAAGCAGTGCTCCCCCACAATCCTGGTGGCAAATGGCTATATCAGTTCTTCCTTGACGACACAGATATTCCGCTTAGGCGGCTGCCTGCGGGCAGCACTGATTCATTGGCAGAGTCTGATTTCATAAGAATTTATACGCACTACTTCGTCATGGAATTCCTTAAATAGCCCGCTATTCGCGGAATCCCATTCCTTGTATTGCGTATAAATTCAAGAATGAAATCAGACAGCCCATGAATCAGCGCGGCCCGTGGCCGATTCATCGAAGCTGAACGCCTGAGCTCTACCGCGCATCAGCATGGGACGAATCAGGGGTTTTTGCGTGGCACACAAAAGAGGCATTGAAAAATGATACCCATTTTTCAATGCCTCTTTTCTTGAAGTTATCCATTTTTTACGAAAGTTTCTCCAGCACCGCCCGGCAGCCCTTCACGATGTCCCCATAGGTCTTTTCGTAGTCATCGGTGAACCAGGGGTCCGCCACGTCCCTTTTTTCTCCTGCCCAATAGAGGAGGCGGGAGACTTTTTTATCCGGATCGCCGTGGGTAAGGCGGGAAAGGTCATGGATATTTTCCTCGTCCATGGCAATGATGTAGTCCGCCCATCTGTAGTCTCTCTCTGTAATGAGGGAGGCTTTTCTTTTAGTATAGGGAATGTGGTGGGCATCCAGGGCTCTTTTTGCCGGCGGGTATATGTCATGGCCCATTTCCTCAGTGGTGGCGGCCATGGAGGAAATTTCAAATTTCGCTTCCATCCCTTTCTGCCGCACCATCTCCTTCATTACCATTTCCGCCATGGGAGAGCGGCAGATATTGCCGTGGCAGATGAAGAGGATGTGGATTTTATTTTCATGATTCTGCATTATCATGGGATGTCTCCTTTCGGTGCTTTTATAATCGTGTCATTTCCAGTCTCGTTCTGCCTCTGGACATTTTTCCGGCAAGTACGGTATTTTCCAGCAGGGCCCATTGCTCATCTTTGCTCAGGTGATGCTGCCGGGAAAAGGTGTAGATACTGTGCTTTGTACTGAGGATATCGGAGGCTTCACCGGGCGTCCAGTCCCCAAGGGAGGAATGCATCCATTTTCCTTCGCAAATCATCATGTAAAAGAAAATCTTTCCCGGCGCGTTGTGCATGGATTGGAACAGAAGAATCAGGCCTTCCTGTCCTGTATAATCGGTGCGCCAGTCTTCATAGGGCTTTTTGTCGCGTATATTAAGGAAGCACTGATTAATTCATAGAGTCTGCTTTTATAAGAATTTTTATGCACTGCTTCGTCATGGGACTCCTTAAATAGCTCGCTATTCGCGTCATCCCATTCCTCGCATTGCATAAAAATTCTAGAATAAAAGCAGACAACGATTTAATCAGCGCTTCCTTAACGGCTGAAATGAGTTTCCCAAAGAAGCAGCTTTTCAATCTGGCCATTTTACGTCCTCCGCCTGCTTATCTATTTCTATATGGAAGAAATCTTTCACAATCCGGTTCAGCTGTGTTGCTATTTCTGAAAATTCCCGGTTCAAATCCAGGGTTTTTATGGAAATTTGATTTCCGCTCATCTGATATACATGATCCGGGACAAGAGGCTCATCGGTTTTGGCGTAGAGGAGCATGCCGGCTACCTTATGGTCTGTACCGTTTAGCGCGGCTTCCTTATTTTTCACATAAGTAAAAATCTGATATAAGTTTCCTGAATGCAATGTCTGCGTATCAAAGTGTGTCTGCAGTGTGTGCTCATAATATTTGGCATCAATAATGAGCATCTGCTTTCCATAGGCAAGGGTAATATCTGTCTGCATGACCGGAAGCAGTGCGTCATATCCGTCATCCAGCTGCCATGGGATTTGAAGGGCTTTGGAAGAGAATCCTTTTATGCGTGCACCAAACTCCTGGGCGTAGTATTCTAGAATAAACTTTTCGTATAGCCGCTCCATCCTCTGCTTGTCTATAAAACCGGCCAGTCGATATTCTCCGGACTCTGTGGTCAGAAGAGCCCCTTCAATCAGCAGCTGGCAGATGGCGAGCAGGAGCTGATAGGTTTGATTATTTCTTTGAAAACGGATGTCGGCCCATCGAATATGGGCAAGCTCTATTGGCTTGATTCCGGAGAAGAACAGCATTTCTTTCTTTAATTCGGATTTATATTTTTCTTGTACGTCCTTCTGTTTGAGTAGGAGAAGAACTGTCGATTTGAGAATCCGGTTCATCAGATTGTTCTCAGACAGCTCATCATAATCACAGGTCACGGCTATTTGATTCCGCATTTTGTTACGGATTGTCTCAGGAATATTTATCTTTCCACGAAGCGTGGTTAAGTTGTCTACATGGCCCATGTATTCTTTATAGAGGCCCTGCTTCAACTGCAGACCGATGCCTTTAGACAGAATTGCTGCAAAGAGATTATGTATGTTATCGAAAGGTTCCTTCCGGATATCGTCATAAATCGATTTTCTCAGTGTGGTGAAAGCGTACGACAGCATGTAATAGATGTTTTTTATGAATATGCTCTTATCCTTTGTCATTGAAATACTCCGTGCAGGATATTATCCCAGTGCTGCACTCTGGTGTCGTCATCAAACCAGTATTCAGAAAGCATGGGGAGAATATCATAGTCTACCACAGACTGCATCCATTCGTTGGTACAGGTTTCTTTTGTCTTTCCACAGAAATAGCTGTGCCCTATGCAGAAACCCTTTCCCAGGGATTTGTCTCTTGAGATTTCCTTGTTCAGTTTCACAATTTCGGAAATCAGTTCATCAAAAGTCCTGCTGTCAAGAGAATGCTGATACTCTTTGAAGCCCTTTGATTCAAATGCCGGAGCCATTTCAAAGAAGCTGAACCGGCGGCGCAGAGCATAGTCAATCATGGCGAGGCTTCGATCGGCCGTATTCATCATGCCGATGATGTAAAGATTTTTCGGAACGGAAAAGGGCATACCATTATAGGCCAGCATCGCTTTTGTGCCGCGATAGTCTTTCTCAATCAGCATCAAAAGTTCCCCGAAAATTTTACTGAGATTTCCCCGGTTGATTTCATCAATAATGAAGAAGAACTTTTTATCCGGCTGATTTTCCGCTTTCTTACAGAACTGGTAGAATATCCCATATTTTAGCTCATAGGAATCACCGGATGGTCGGTAGCCCATCACGAAATCTTCATAGGAATAATTCTGGTGGAACTGTATGAATTCAATACGGCTGTCATCTTTTTCGCCCATCAGTGAATAGGCCAGTCGTTTGGCGGCAAATGTTTTGCCTACACCGGGAGCCCCCTGCAGAATGAGATTCATCTTGTTCAAAAGTACTCCGGAAAGCCTGTTGTATTGATTTTCACTCATATAAACTTCGGACAGAAAATCCTTCTTTGTATAGGGAGTGTTCATATCCTTGGAAGTTAATGGGTTTTCTTCACGAATCATGTCCATGATGAACTCATATTCGTCTTTGGTCAATTTGAAGAAGGTGCCGTTTGGATTCTGGAAGAATTCCATCTGCTGAAGCTCCGGACATTCCTTCAAAGTTCGGTAATCGATGGGATTGACAAGAGACTCGGTTTTCTCAAAACAGATTTTGTTGCCATCATTTGCGGCGCTGACCTTAGCCAGTGCTACCACCTGTTTTACAGGATTGGACTCATAACCGATAACTAAATCACCGGTTCTGGCGTCCAAAAAATTCTGGAATACACGGCGTTTATTTCCATTCTCATTGAAAAGGGTGTATTCCTGCACATGGCCGGTCTGTAAATTGGAAAAACTCCAGATTTTCGGATTCGCATTGAGCCACCAGTATCTATGCTCTTCACTGCTTTTCGGCTTTTCAGTAAACTCCATGTCGTCAGAATCTGCTTGATTCGATTCCTTAGCAGCTGGTTTAGGAATATTGCGAGAAATATAAAAACCCACATCGAAGGTTAGTGTTCTTAGCTCCGAATCAGGATAGCAGTCGTCTGTCAATTGGCTCTTGAATAGGTCAATAAGTGTGGAATCCCGTTTTAGGCTCTCACGGATTTCATTGTAAAAATCGTAGAAGCTTTTGAGATTATCGGTATAGGAGCCTTTCTTAAATTTATAATTACTGTCTAATTTATTAGATACAGACCTTGCTTCACTATATTTATACACATAGTATTTATCCGGGTAACGGAGCCATAAATATGTGGTGATGGCATTCTCATGCTGGTAATGCTGTTTGGCGGTGCTTTTATACTTTTTAAGAAGAATGTTCGACTGCTTCTTGAAAGATTCAATTCGTTCCAATACATCTTTGCTCTCATCAAACAAGTCCATATACATGGCACGTACTTCTTCCGGCGCGGCGTGGGCAAATTCTATAATCATTCCCGCTGGAAAATTATTTGTAGAGGCCAGAAGATTGGAAGTTTTAGAAAGTGATTGACTGAGCATGCCTTCAAAATCCGCTGCGTGAATATCCCAATTATCCTGAAAGCATTTGACTGCTTCCCACTTGTATTTTTCTTCACTCCAGTGTGTAGCAACGAAGTCTTTCTTATACTGCCTAAGAGCTTCTTTTAAGCGAAGTTGATTAAACATTTCTATAATATCCTCCATGACATGGCCACACAGGTCAAAATGAAATTAAAAATAAAGATGCCGTATATGGGGCCTTTACTTATCATTATAGCAGTTTCATAGGAGGCCGTGAAAACAGATAAAAAACGGATATCCGGCTTTCTGCAGGGCAGTGGAAGGGATGGTGCATTGCAGGGGGAAGCCTGCCTTTTCTTCCAGATGGGTAGGGATATGATAGGGATAGAGAAAGGGGCGGATAGATTTTGATTTCGAATGAGGGAGAAGGGGGCATTTGATATGTGCCTTGGGGCTGGTGCCGCAATTCGCCCGAAAGGAATCAGTATGGATATCGAACCGGATGATATGGAAGCGGAAGATACGGTGACTGTTGTTTGGGAAATTATAAATGAAAAATAATGCCTATTGCATGGAGGGTGCCTATGCTTGCCAGCAGGAAAACAATTCATTTATTTGCTGAAATCTGGGAGAGCCGCTTCCACTATCACCGCGGGCATCCTTCTCTTTTCTTTATGGAGGATTTTGAAAAATGGTTTGGTGAAGAATGTGATTTCCTTGGCTTTCAAATGGACTGCGGATATCAATTTGCAGACCGTTGGGAAAAAGAGAAAACCTTACATAAGGGGTGCCCCCCCGGCGGATATAATCAGCCACATTTATAATTGGGAAGTTCTGAGATCCGGCCTATTTTCAAAATGGCGCTATTTTACTCACTGGGCCAACGCCTCGTTGGAAGAAGAAGACATTGATTGGTTTATCCTTGTGCTGCATCAGCTGTACAAAAGCTTTGCCTCAAAGAATTTATAAGAGCTGTTTTTTAATGTCCTGGCGTATTCTTAAAAGAGGTAGAAAGAGTTTATCATTCATTGCTGTACAGGTCTTCCAATGTATAGAGAATGACACCGGGTCTGGGGGTCACCTGATAGCCGCTCAAGGAAAAGAAGCCGTATCTATGGCAGTTCATTCCTGTCTGTTGGACCTGTCGGATTTCGGTCTGAATTATGGCATCGGTCACAGGGGTCTTCCGGAATTTGGCTTCATAGAAGATGTATCCTTTGTCGTCGTGGGTGACTACATCAAATTCTCCATTTCTATGCTCCTTTGGTAAATCATAGGAATAGGTGCCGATGGCATCAGAAATTTCAGGAAGCCGGCCTTTTCGATTTTGGCGGATGAGGAACTGGCGGCACAGGGTTTCAAACTGTTTCGGGACGAAGGTCTCAGAAAAGTCATGGGCAATGTACCGGTCCCAAAACGTATCCGGCGCCATGATCTGCCGCTGTGAACTGTAGGGAAACAGATATCGGTAATAGAAGCTGGACAGATTGTCGCTGATGAAATAGCTGGCTTTCTTTTTGTTATTTCTGTCATTAATGGGAACTTCTTTTTTCACCAGTTCCATGAGTATCAGCCGTTTCAACACTTCGGCCAGCGCTGAACTGCTGGTGATATGGGATTGGGACAGAATATCCTTAAAACGGTGAAAACCCCGTGCCAGTGCTTCAAATGCTTCGTTGGCATTGATGAACCGGGACAGTTCTCCCAAAAGATACATTTGGACTTCATTTTCCAGCCGGGCATCGGGCTCCACCAGCAGGTTCATCACATTTTCGCGGACACTTCGGGTGGAATCTATGAGACGGTTGTAATAAGGCACGCCGCCGAAAACACTGTACAGCCGCACCTTGTCTGCCGGAGAGAAGTCCGGGTAAAAGGCAGCCGATTCGAAGTAATCCATGGGATGGATATGAAGGCTCAGGGTGACTCGGCCATATAACGGATTTTCTTCCAGCATCAGCGATTTCATGGTAGCCACAAAGGAGCCGCAGAGAATCAGCTTCAACTGGGAACGCTCCCGATAGGAATCAATCAAAGACTGTAAAATGCTGTCTAAACCGGGCACTGTCTGACGCAGATAGGGGTATTCATCCAAAACCAGAACCTGCCTTGTGCGGCAGGCCTGCTGAAAAAGAAAATCAAGCAGCTTTTCTATGCCCGTAAAGGCCAGAGGCGGATACTGATAAACCTCAGAAATCAAGGTAGACAGACTTTGGACGTTATTCATCTCCGTTGTCCGCTTGCATTGATAATACAGCCCCTGGATCTTTGAGGTTTTCAGAAACTGCTTAATCAGCTCACTTTTACCGATTCGCCGCCGTCCGTAAATCAACACCACTTCCTGATTTGGGGAGTCATACATCCGGCGAAGCCGTTCCATTTCCACTTCTCTTCCAATAAACATGGTGCCACCTCCTGCTTTTCATTTTAGTCATATGGATTTTACTAAAACCCTTTTGAGTAAAATTATACTACATCATGCATTGTCGATTCAATGACAGGGCTTTTACTTTTGCTTATTGTATAGGATGGAAATATATTTATTAAAAATAAATGAGCACGCTTTTTACAGCTTAAACTGCTGAATTTTCATATTTTTTAGGGCATTATGATGCCGGTTTTCCACATTTTTCCTTGAAGCGGCTTTTCCTCTGTTGGACCCACTCCATTGCCAAAGTCTCTCTTTGCTGCTTTTCATGGTATACTAGATTCAGCAAAAGAATTGATGATACACTGTATAAAAATGTAAGAAAGGAAGAGGGCCATGAAGACTGCCATTTATCATTCTCCCTTTGGAGATATGGAGCTTGACTATGAAGAAGACGCCGTGACGGCGCTGAAGATGGCGGAGAAGAAAGCAGTGGGAGAGGCGCCGGAGGGATTGGCGCTTGCGGTGTTTCAGGAGCTGGATGAATATTTCCAGGGGAAGCGGAAAACCTTTGATATTCCCCTGCGGACCCATGGCACACCTTTCCAGGAAAAGGTGTGGGCAGCCCTTCGGGCCATTCCCTATGGGGAGGTGAGGAGCTACAAAGAGGTGGCGGAAGCCATCGGCCATCCGAAGGCCTATCGTGCCGTGGGCATGGCAAATAATGCAAATCCCATTTTCATCATCGTCCCCTGTCACCGTGTCATCGGCGCCGATGGCTCGCTTGCCGGCTACGGCGGCGGCCTTCCCATGAAGAAGGCCCTGCTCAGCCTGGAGAAGAAGCACCGGATTTCATAGTAAAAGCCTGTCCTCCTTTTGGGGGCAGGCTTTTATTATGCAATCGGGACTGAGGATTTCCTTATCGGTTGTAGGAAATGGGAATCCGGTCAGGACGGACGGCTCTTTCCCTGACGGGATTTGCAGGATACCCCACAATCAGGGAAGCCAGCGGTTCATAGCCCGAAGGAATGCCTACCGCTTCTTTGACCTTTGTATTTCCCAGGAGCGATACGACGGTTGTATTGATGGCGCAGTTGGCAAGGCCGCGGTTTGTGGCTGCAAGGCACATGTTTTAGATGATAGACCCAATCATCCAGAAAAGGTTTTCATTTATGCGCTGCGCCATATTGGCATCCATAGATTCTATATGAAGCGGCGCACAGGGATCGCCTTCCCTGTACTTTTTCCCGGACATTACAATCCACACGGGAGCTCCATAAAGATAGGGCCTGGGCATGGCAGAACCGATGACCTTTTCTGCCGCTTCTTCCGCCATTTCCATGGACTTTTTATTTGTAACTACTGTAATGTGGATCTTGTGCCGCTCCACAGGTCCCAGAAGGGCGGCATCCAGAATGCTCCGGATATCCTCTTCGCTGGGCATTTTGTCTAAATAACGGCGGGTAGAAACTCGATTTTTTAAAACCTTTTCAAATTCCATGGTTTTCCTCCTGCCAATTCTTATGAAATAGTTCCGGCGGCTGTCAGCTGACGGGCACCGCTGCTTCCCCGGGCAGCGGCATGGGGCCTTGGCAATCATGCATCATAGGCCTTTACGGTTTCCATTATACGCCTCAATTTAATTTAGCCAAACATACTTTAGCTAAATTTTATTGAACTGTTGCATACTGAAAATCCGGGCATCCTGATTTTCCCCGTCCCGGGAAGCATGAAATTTCATAAATAAAAAGCCTGTCCCTTTGCGGGGCAGGCTGAAGTCGTTGCTATTTTTGCAATCGGTGAAGAAAACAATGGGGATTCCGGCCGGAGAGTTTCAGATATGGCAGTACATAAAGAGGGAGGGCGAAATGGCATCTGTCTTTATGTGCATCCCTCAATATACCCTGGATTCGCCGTCTGCAGGCATATCGTAGTTCATGACTCCGTAGTGCATGAGCCGGCCGGTCAGGGAATGGCGTGTCAAGCTGGCGTGGGAAACATTATCCAGATGGGTGAGGTATAATCTGGCCTGCGGCGCTGCCAGGGATACGCTCCACACGTCTTCGGCTCCCATGATGAGGCGGCCGTTTTCCCGGGTTTCTGCAGCGCAGCAGTTCAGTGCTATGAGTTCAGGCTTGAAGGTATGGATGGTTTCCCGGACAGATTCATACCATATGGTATCCCCTGAAAGGTAGAAGGTCTTTTCAGAGGCAGATTCAAATACAACGCCCATGGCCTGACCGGCAGGATGGATTGTTCCATGAAGCGCCGGCACCTTTGTCAGCTTTGTATCACCAAACAGCATGCCTTCCCGAGGCAGTACTATCACTTTATGGAAACCGGACCGGCGCAGAACGGAAGCATCCTCTTCATTCTGGCAGATGACAGGAACGTCCTTGTGAAGCGGGGCTCCGACGGTACCGTCATCCATGGAAATATCAATATGATCCGGGTGCAGATGGGTGATGATGTAATAATCAACATCCTTCAAAATGGCTTCTCTGGAAAAAGGCAGATCAAAAAAGGGCATCATCAGCTGTTCCTGAACCGGATCCAGCGTATGATAGGGCATGCCGGGGATGCCGGCAAAGGATAATGTATGTTTGGGCGACAGCCATGGGTCAATCAAAAAAGTTTTGCCTGCATATTCCAGGCGGTTCGTGGCGTTGCGGATCTGTGTCAGTTTCATTTCAATTTCCTCCTGCATTAATCAGTGCTTCCTTAAAGCAAATCATTTCTTGATCTGCTTCATTATATCCCGAATCAGAATGATGAAAAAGAAATAAAAGAGGCCGTTGCCGCAACATTTTGGATGCGCTATCATGAAAAGAGGAGGTTCACATGAATCAGAAACAGATACAATACTTTGTAGAGGTTTATCGGAAGAAAAGCGTACAAGCAGCAGCAGATGCGCTTTACATTTCACGCCAGGGCGTGAGCAGGACCATACGGATGCTGGAGGAGGAATTGGGGCAGCCGCTTTTTCAACGTACGGCCAACGGGCTGATTCCTACCGATTATGCGGCAGCTCTGATGCCCCATGCACAGCGGCTGCTGTTGGAATACGAACCCATTTTCGGCATGAATACGCTGGCTGCCCAGTCTCAAAGTGTAGTGACCGTTTATGCTCTGGACCATTTGGCTGCCTATCTGGGAAGTGATTTTATCCTCCGGTTTCATGAGCAGTATCCGCACATCATTCTCAGCTTGGTAGATACAAGTGACATGCTGGCATCCGAGGCGCTGGCCGCCCAGGACTGCAGCTTTGCCATGATTACCGGTCCTGTTGATGAGTCCCGCTTTCAGGCGGATCCCCTCTTTTACAGCTGCTACAGTATCCGTATGCATCGGGACCATCCTTTGGCGCAGAAAGAAATCCTGACCTATGATGATCTTGCAGATCAGACCATTATCAGCAAAGGACGGGCCTATTCCTGCTTCCGGAATGAGATTAACCGGCATATTCTGCTTCCCGGTAAAAAGATTGAGATTCTGGTTGAAACCACCGATGAGTCGATCATTACCGAACTGCTGCTGCAGAACCGTGCGGTCAATCTTGGATACGACTATGCTGATTATATTAATCTCCGCCCTGAAATCGTGAGCCGCAGGCTGGAAGAGGAAAACGGGGAAGTGGGAGGGCAGATGGTTTACCTTCTTTCCAATCCTCGCCTGCAGCTGACCCGGGCCAGCCGAATTTTCCGCTCTTTCCTGCTGTCCTGGTTCGGAGGAGACAGGAAACAGAAAGCTGACGGAAACCGGCAGGGGCAATGAATGGCAGAGTCGGAAGCAGTCCAAAAGCCTGTCCCTTTGCGGGGCAGGCTTTTCATTACAGCTCACTGAAAAGAGGCACAAACTCCATGAATCCGGTACAGAGGAGGGTGGTCAGTACGACGGTAAGGAGGGAGAGGAGGGCGCCGTATCGGATCTGGGCGGAGGCGGAGAGGCCGTAGCCTATGGGGATGGCTCTGGTGGAAATGGGGAGGATGTAGGCGCAGTTGGCGGCGGCGATGGTGCCCAGGATGTATGGGATGGGGTTCAGGTTAAGGGATGTGGTAATGCCGATGACCACGGGGATGGAAATGGAGGCGGAGGCGGTGTTGCTGGAGATTTCCGACATGAAGCAGGCGAAGAGGCAGGCCATGGCCATTACCGGAAGGCCCGGGGAGAGGTGAAGGGCGGCGATGAGGAGGGAGAGCTCCTTGATGGCGCCGGTTCCAATGACCAGTTTTCCCAGGGCCAGGCCGCTGGCGAAGAGTGCAATCATGCCCCACATGACATGGCTTTCGGCGTATTTCCAGGTGAGCATGGGTTCTCCTTTTTCATCTTTCAGGAAGAACATGAGCAGGCCCAGGAAGAGGAATACATAGGCCGGTTTCATGGCCGGCAGGTAAGGCGCAAAGAGGGGACGGAGGAAGGCGAGCACGGTGGCGGCGGTAAAGAGGACAAGACCGATGATTTCGCCCCGTTTCATGGGGCCGAAGGAGGCGTACATGGAGCGGAAGTAGTCCCTGGTGCCGGGAAGTGATTTCATGGGGCAGGGCAGGAGAAGAAGGAAAAGGAGGTTCATAAGGAAAATAAGGATGAGAATGGGCAGGAAACGGATGACCCAGTCGAAGTACATGAATTCGTGGCCCGTCAATTTTTCCAGATAGGAAACGGCCACCAAATTGGCGGAGGAGCCGATGGGGGAGCCGAAGCCGCCGATGCCGCTGCCCCAGCCGATGGCAAGGAGGATGGGGATGGCGGTTTTGCTTTTGCTGATGTCCTTTTCGCCTACGAAGTGGAGCATGGCGGCGGCAATGGGGCAGAAGATGGCGGCCACCACCACATTGGGCAGGAAAACGGACAGGGCCGTGGAGGCCAGGAACCACACAAAAATCTGGCTCTTCATGGAGGTGCCGATGGAACAGAGAGCTTTCACGGAAATCCGTTTGTCCAGTCCCGTGGTGGTCCAGGTGAGGCAGATGAGGTCGCTGCCCAGAAGGAGTACGGCGATTTCGGAGAAATACTGGCTGATGACAGGGGCCATGGGAATGAGGTTAAAGATGGAGTTCACCACGATGGGGATAAAGGCAGTGACGTAGATGGAAACGGGCCGGAAAATCCACCACAGCGCCATCCACAGGGCGCAGGAGAGGGCCAGGGCAGCAGCGGGCTCGAAGGCGCCGGTGAGAAGAAAGGCGGAAAGACAAAAGGCGGCGGGGCCGCTGATTAATGCAAGATTCTGTTTCATGAAAAACACCTCTTTGGAGTTAGTGAGCTGGTGGGCTGGTGGGCTGGGGTACTAGTGGGACAGTGGGACAGTGGGGCCGCTATCTCACTGTCCGCTTACCGCGGACGATGGGTTGTATTCCCGAAAGCAAGAGGGGGGCGCCCGCCTTTGGCGGGCAGGGGCTCAGCCC
>OGXH01001173.1_pt1 | contig 19429 bp, 13 predicted proteins | sample 1576241 | NCBI WGS metagenome assembly OGXH01 (sample SAMEA3541529, study PRJEB24748) | human gut metagenome | biome: human gut; feature: human-associated habitat; material: faeces | place: China | collected 2012
GACACAGGCCAGAGAGTCAGGGGACTTCATGGATTATGAGAATGACTATGAAGAGGATGATTATGATGACGATTATGATTATTCGGATGAGGAGCTTGCTGAGAACGAGAGATTAGCTGATACAGAACAGGCAGATGTACAGGCAGAGGCTTTTGATACAGAGGCTGACGAGAACGAAGTAGCAGGTACAGAAAATGATGCGGCAGATAGTGGTGATGAGCAGTAATGGCAAATAAAAAGATTCCAATGCGCAAATGCGTAGGCTGTCAGGAGATGAAGGAAAAGAAGTCACTTATTCGCGTGGTAAAGACTGCGGAGGGCGACATAATTCTCGATGACACCGGCAAGAAAAACGGCAGGGGAGCTTATATATGTAAGAGTCTTGAATGCTTTAAAAAGGCTAAAAAGACAAAGGCACTTGAGCGTTCCCTTGGTGTTAGTGTATCAGAACAGGTATATGAGGAGCTTGAAAAGGAGATGAACCAAATTGACAGATAGAGTACTTTCTATGCTGGGATTAGCAGCAAAGTCAGGCAATGTGGTTAGCGGAGAGTTTTCTACCGAGAAAGCTGTAAAGACAGGAAAGGCATTTTTAGTGATAGTTGCAGATGATTCATCAGACAACACAAAGAAGCATTTTTCGGATATGACTGCTTTCTATGAGGTTCCGATTTATTTTTATAGTGACAAGGTGGGGTTAGGGAATGCAATAGGCAAAGAGTTTCGCGCTTCCCTTGCAGTAACGGATGAAAACCTTGCAAATGCAGTGATAAAAAAGCTGCAGTCGAATAAAACTGAATAATGGAGGAAAATAGATATATGGCAAAAATGAGAGTTCATGAACTTGCAAAAGAATTAAATATAAAGTCGCAGGAAGTCATAGACACATTAAACGGCACACAGTTTGCTGTCAAAAATGTGCAGAGCGGTCTTGAGGATGAGGCACAGCAAATTGTACGAAAGAAGTACGCGAAAACAGAAGTAAAAAAAGATGCACCTAAGAAGGAAGAACCTAAAAAGGAAGAACCTAAAAAGGATGAGGCTAAGGCAGCCGACAGACCAAAGAAAAAGGCAAGCATCACAGCAGTTTTCAATGCCCAGTACAGTAAGCAGGGTAGGAAAACAAATGGTGGAAACGGCAGCGGAAATAATGGAAATAACAGTTCGCAGCGCAGAAATGGCAATGGCAGACGCGATAATCAGTCATCACGTCCTGAGCAGCACAGCATTATTAAGCCAAGACCTGTCGGAGAGAGAGCTATGCGCCCTATAAGTGAGCGTACAGCGGATCCGTATGCAGATATGAAGGTAACCAATTCGCGTCCGGCACGTCAGGCTGACGCTGATAGAAGAAGCGACAGACGTCAGGACAATGGCGAGAAAATCAACAACAGAAACACTGACAGAAATGCCGACAGAAGCAGAAATACGGACAGAAACAGCGATAGAAGAACAAACAATCGCGACAACAATAACCGAGATAACAGCAGAGACAATAATAGAGACAATAACCGAGGCTTCAGAAATGACGCCAGACGTCCTGCAGAGGGTGGCAGAAGCTTTGACAGAAATAATGATAGAAGCAGAAGCAATGACAGAAGCAGGAGCAATGATAGAAATAACGATAGAACAGGCAGCAGAGGTGATGACAGAAATCGTTTCAGAAAAGAAACAGTTGCAGTTGCAGCTCCTGATGATGTAAGAGGAAAGGAGAGCCGCGACAGAGGCAACGATAGAAAGAATAAGCATAATCACAATCAGAGCCAGAAGCAGGATAAGCTCGGAAAGAAGCAGGAGAATTACATCAATCTCGAGAAGCACGGCGGTAAGAAAAAGCCACAGCAGCCGAAGGCACAGCCAAAAGAGGATGAGAACGAGATTAAGACAATTTCTCTTCCGGAGAAGATTACAATAAGGGATTTAGCTGATAAGATGAAGGTTCAGCCTTCAGCCATTGTAAAGAAGCTTTTCATGAAGGGCGAGATGGTAACAGTTAACTCTGAAGTTGATTTTGCAGCCGCTGAGGAGATTGCTTTAGAGTTCAATTTCATATGTGAGGAAGAGGAGAAGGTCGATGTGATTGCAGAGCTTCTCAAGGAGGATGAAGAGGATGAGAGCAAGATGGTTCCTCGTCCACCTGTAGTCTGCGTAATGGGTCACGTAGATCATGGTAAGACATCACTGCTTGATGCCATCAGACAGACACGTGTTACAGACCGTGAGGCAGGTGGTATTACACAGCACATTGGTGCATCTGTTGTATCAATCAATGGCCAGAACATCACATTCCTTGATACACCGGGACATGAGGCATTTACAGCAATGCGTATGCGTGGTGCAAACTCTACTGATATCGCAATCCTTGTTGTTGCTGCAGATGATGGTGTAATGCCGCAGACTGTTGAGGCAATAAACCATGCAAAGGCAGCAGGTGTAGAGATTATCGTTGCTGTCAACAAGATAGATAAGCCAAGTGCCAATATCGACAAGGTTAAGCAGGAACTCTCAGAGTATGAGCTTATCCCGGAGGATTGGGGCGGAAGCACAATATTCTGTCCTGTATCTGCACATACTAAGGAGGGTATCGACAATCTCCTTGAGATGATTCTTCTCACTGCAGAGGTGCTTGAGCTCAAGGCTAATCCTGATAGAAATGCAAGAGGTCTCGTAATCGAGGCACAGCTTGACAAGGGCCGTGGTGCGGTTGCCACAGTGCTTGTACAAAAAGGAACACTCCATGTCGGAGATCCTATCGCATGCGGAAGCAGCTATGGTAAGGTAAGAGCCATGATTGATGACAAGGGCCGCAGAGTAAAGGAGGCTAAGCCTTCTACGCCTGTAGAGATACTTGGACTTAACAGTGTGCCATCAGCAGGTGAGACATTTGTGGCATGTGATTCAGAGAAGGAGGCAAAGGCATTCTCTGACACATATATTTCAGAGGAAAAGAATAAGCTCATTGAGGATACAAAGGCAAAGATGTCACTTGATGATCTGTTCTCACAGATTCAGTCCGGCAATATGAAGGAGCTTGATATCATCGTAAAGGCAGATGTACAGGGTTCAGTTGAAGCTGTTAAGCAGAGTCTTGTCAAGCTTTCAAATGAGGAGGTTGTGGTCAAGGTCATCCATGGCGGCGTTGGTGCCATCAACGAGTCAGATGTTATCCTTGCATCAGCATCAAATGCAATCATCATTGGCTTTAACGTCAGACCGGATCCTGTTGCCAAGGCTACAGCAGACCGTGAGGGCGTAGATATCAGACTTTACAAGGTCATCTACAATGCAATCGAGGATGTATCTGCTGCCATGAAGGGTATGCTTGATCCTGTATTTGAGGAGAAGGTTATCGGACATGCGGAAATCAGACAGATTTTCAAGGCTTCAGGCGTTGGAAACATTGCAGGTTCATATGTGCTTGACGGATTTATGGAGAGAGGCTGCCGTGTCAGAATTAGCAGAGAGGGTGAGCAGATATTCGAGGGAGACCTTGCTTCACTCAAGAGATTCAAGGATGACGTCAAGGAGGTCAAGACAGGCTATGAGTGTGGTCTTGTATTTGACGGATTTAATGATATTCAGGAATTCGATATAGTTGAAGCTTACAAGATGGTAGAGGTTCCGAGATAATCATATATTGGTTATCTTGAATTAATGCAGCTATTCGGATAGTTACGGTTTAATATAAAAAGAAAGCGGGATTATATGAGAAAGAACAGCATAAAAAATATTCGTATCAACGAAGAGGTAATGCGTGAACTGTCAAATATCATACGCGGTGAGATAAAGGATCCGCGTATCAATCCCATGACAAGTGTTGTTGCTGTCGAGGTGGCACCTGATTTAAAGACAGCAAAGGCTTATATCAGTGTGCTTGGTGACAAGAAATCACAGGCTGATACACTTGCAGGACTTAAGTCAGCGGAGGGATATATACGCAGAACTCTCGCAAAGAACATCAATTTAAGAAATACACCTGCCATTACATTTATCATAGACCAGTCTATAGAGTATGGTGTTGAGATGTCTAAAAAGATTGATGAAGTAACAAAAAATCTCAAAGAGGATTAACAAAGAGGATTGATTATGACAGAGATTGATTCTATTTTAAAGGATGCACAATCAGTTGCCGTTTCCGGTCATGTGAGACCGGACGGCGACTGTGTCGGCTCAACACTTGCGGTATACAACTACATAAAGGATTATTATCCTGATATAAAGGCAAGGCTTTATTTAGAGCCAAGCCCAAACATCTTTAAGTTTATGCAAAGAGCAGATGAGATTGACAGCAGCTATGCGGATGATACAGTATACGATCTGTTCATAGCATGTGACTGCAGTGACACAGGCAGACTGGGAAGTGCAGCTAAGTATTTTGAGTCTGCAAAAAGGACACTTTGCATAGATCATCATGTCACAAACGGGGCCTTTGCAGACGCAAATTACATCTTTCCGGATGCGAGCTCAACCTGTGAGCTTGTGTTTGAACTTCTGCCGAAGGAGCGCATCACAATACAGATAGCAGAGTGTATTTACACAGGCATGGTGCATGATACAGGCGTGTTCCAGTATTCCTGCACTTCAAAAAAGACTATGGATATAGCAGGCTCCCTGATGGAGATGGGCATTGATTATTCAAGGATAATCGATGATACATTTTATACAAAGACATTTGCTCAGAACAAGATTATGGGGCAGGCACTTTTGAATGCTGCTTTGTATCTGAATGGTGATGTTATATTGTCTGCAGTATCGCGCGCTGAGATGGAGAAGTATGATGTGCTACCAAAGCATCTTGATGGTATTGTAAATCAGCTGCGTGTGACAAAGGATATAAAGGTTGCTGTATTTCTCTACGAAAATGAGGATGGTACCTACAAGGGCAGTCTGCGCGTAAACGGTGATTATGATGTGGCAAAGGTTGCGTCGGTATTTGGTGGCGGCGGACATGTAAAGGCCGCAGGATTTACAATCGAAGGACCGCTTGATGTGGCGACAGAGCGCATTCTTACAGCAGTTAAGGACAATATTTAGGGAGAGATTCTTGGGCAGATGGTTAATGGAATAATCAATGTATACAAGGAAAAGGGCTATACAAGCTTTGACGTTGTGGCAAAGCTTCGAGGCATATTCCACCAGAAGAAGATTGGTCATACAGGTACACTTGATCCTGATGCGCAAGGAGTCCTTCCTGTCTGCCTTGGAAAGGCAACCAGAGTGTGTGACCTTTTGACAGATAAGGACAAGGTCTATAAAGCTGTGCTGCTTTTAGGACAGGAGACAGATACACAGGATATTTCAGGGCAGATCTTAAATCAGGCTAAGGTCAATGTGACTGATCAGGCGGTGTATGATGCAATATCACAGTTTATTGGCAGACAAAAGCAGGTGCCGCCAATGTATTCGGCTCTAAAGGTCAATGGGAAAAAGCTCTATGAGCTTGCCAGGGAGGGCAAGGTTATAGAGAGAAAAGCCAGGGATATCGAGGTGTTTGATATCAAGGTTGAAAGCATTGATTTGCCTGAGGTTACGATGACGGTGCACTGTTCAAAGGGCACATATATCAGGACGCTGTGCAATGACATCGGAGAGAGGCTGGGCTGCCATGGCTGTATGAAGTCACTGCTTAGAGTAAGGGTAGCAGGCTTTGACTTAGAGCATGCACTTACACTTTCGCAGATTCAGTCAAAGGTGGACGAAGGCTGCTTTGATATGGTGATGCCTGTTGACGGAGTATTCGAAAATCTGCCGGCAGTGCATACTGCTTCAGATGCTGATAAGCTTGTCAGAAATGGAAATAAAATTCCGGCAGTGCTTACGGATTATTTAAAACACAGTGCTGACTCTGATATAAGATACAGAGTATACAATCATGAGGGCATATTTGTCGGTGTGTATTCGTATCTTGATGAGACCGGTGAGTTTAAGCCGGTTAAGATTTTTATGGAATAGAATAGTATACAGATATTATGGAATATATAAGCAAAACTCTGGATTTTCATGTCAAGGAGCCGTCCGTCATCTCGTTTGGAAAGTTTGACGGGCTTCACCGAGGACATGAATTTCTGATGGAAAAGCAAATTGAACAGAGCAATCTGCATGGCTACAAGCGCATCATATTTACGTTTGACATTCCTCCCAAATCGGAGGTACTTGGCGTTGAGTCAAAGGTTATAATCACAAACGATGAAAAAGAGTATGTGTTTGAAAAATCAGGTATTGACTATCTGATAGAGTGTCCGTTTGTGCCACAGGTGATGACGATGGAGGCGGATGCGTTTGTCAGATGGATAGTTAAAAGTCTTAATGTCAAGTGTATCATTGTCGGAGATGATTTCCGTTTCGGGCACAACAGGGCAGGAGACCATCGGCTGCTTTCTGCGATGGCAGGAGAGCTTGGATACGAGCTTATTGTGGTGGACAAGATAAAGGATGGAGACAGGGATATAAGCAGTACCTATATCCGCGAGGAGATTGCGGCAGGACATATTAAAAAGGCGAATGAACTGCTGGGATATCCCTTTTTCATAAAAGGAAGAGTAGTGCATGGCAGAGCACTGGGCAGGACTATTGGCATTCCGACAGTCAACCTTTCAGTGCCGCACGATAAGCTGCTTCCACCAAAGGGAGTGTATATGTCAAGAGTTCTTGTCAGGGACAACTGGTACCTTGGTGTAACCAATATAGGATGCAAGCCTACTATAGAGGGCAAAAATCCAATCGGTGCAGAGACATATATCATAGATTTTGGGCAGGATGTTTACGGACAGGATATCATGGTAGAGCTTCATAAGTTCGTAAGACCTGAGATGAAGTTTGATTCAATAGAAGCGTTAAAGAGCCAGATGAGTGCAGATATCAATTATACAATCAATTATGCAGGCAGTCACACATTCTAGTGTGGCTGTTTTTTTGCGAAATTACCCAAAATAACGAAAAAATGACAAATATTACGGAAATATTACGGAGAAATATTGACATTTTAACAATTTGTGATATACTCGTAAACATGGGATTATGGATAGCATGAACTGGAGGCTATATGAAAAATAAATTAAAATTAGGACAGGCAGCAGGCGTTGTAGCGTTTGCTATTATTATAGGTGCTGTATCTATGAGTTCAAGCAGCACAGTAGATGCCAGAACATCATTAAAGGAAAATAGAACAGTCAATGCGGGGGTGGCTCTTGGTCTGACAGAGGCGGCAGATGCTACGGAGCTTCTCACAGCAGGGGTTACATCGGCTCTTACTTATTATGGAGCTGACGTATCGGTAGCGCAAAACGACAGCAATGTTGTTACTGCATCTGCTCAGGGTGCACAGGTTGGCAATACTGCACAGGAGACAGAACAGGCAAATGAGGCATCCCAGACACCGACTGCCGCACAGACCTGTGGTTATACAAATCTTGGTATGTCGGTTATAAGCAGTGGAAACTTAAATATCAGACAGGAAGCTTCGACAGACAGCGAGGTAATAGGAATACTTACCAATCACAATGCCTGTGAGCTTCTTGAGGATGCCGGAGAATGGTACAAGGTCACATCAGGCAAGGTGACAGGATATGTAAACAAGCAGTATCTTGTGACAGGAGATGAGGCAGAGGCTATTGCAGAACAGGAGATTAAGACGGTTGCCACAGTAAATACGGAAACACTGAATGTGCGTGCAGAGAAGTCAACAGAGGCTGCGGTGCTTTCGCAGGTTGGAAATTCAGAGGCATTCACGGTTAATTCTGTCGCTGACGGCTGGGTTGAGATAAGTGTGGATGATTCGGTAGGATATATATCACAGGATTATGTGACACTGGCACAGGCACTTCCTACAGCAAAGACAATAGAGCAGGTGAAGTATGGTGACGGTGTATCAGATGTAAGGGCATCTGTTGTATCGTATGCGTTACAGTTTGTCGGAAACAGATATGTGTGGGGTGGTACAAGCCTTGAGAAGGGAGTTGACTGCTCAGGCTTCACAATGAGAATTCTTGGAAAGTATGGAATCTCATTACCGCATTCATCAAGAGCACAGCCTTCATACGGCAAAAAAATCAGTGCATCTGAAGCAAAGCCGGGAGATTTATTCTTCTACGGAAGTGGAAGGAGTATCTCACATGTTGCAATTTATATCGGAAACGGACAGATTGTACATGCCAGCAACAAGCGTGATGGAATCAAGGTTTCAAATGCATATTACAGAAATCCGATTTGTGTCGCAAGATATTTGCCGGATTAATAAAAAAACAGTTTACAACAAATGCTTACTATGCTATACTGCATAAGTGTGGTTTTGCCCATGTTCGGTAGTTGGACACTCCGACCTATTGCTGAGCATCATACAGTTATCAGGGCGCATTATAATATAAGGAGGATCAACAATGATCGCAAAGGAAAAGAAACAGGCTATTATCGCAGAGTACGGTAGAACACCAAATGACACAGGTTCACCAGAGGTTCAGATTGCAATTCTTTCAGCAAGAATCGCAGAGTTAACTGAGCATTTCAAACAGAACCCAAAGGATCATCACTCAAGAAGAGGAATGTTAAAGATGATCGGTCAGAGACGTGGATTACTTGCATACCTTAAGGAGATTGATATCGAGAGATATCGTTCACTTATCGAGCGTTTAGGACTCAGAAAATAGTATTTTCTTTAGAGCGGAGTAATTATTATTCCGCTCTATTATTGTTTTTATTATTGTTTTTATTATTGTTTTTATTATTGTTTTTTGAAAAGCAGAAGTAAGCCGAGACCACTAAAGAGTGCATGAGCGTACATGTATTGTTTAGTAGTTTCGGAAGAGGAATACACTTCTGCAAAAGAATTTTTAAGGAGAATTAATATGTACAAAAGTTATTCAATGGAACTTGCCGGCAGGACTCTTACTGTAGATATCGGAAGAGTAGCAGCTCAGGCAAACGGAGCTGTTTTTATCAAGTATGGTGATACAACAGTTCTTTCAACAGCTACAGCATCTGACAAGCCACGTGACGGTGTGGATTTCTTCCCACTCAGCGTTGAGTTCGAGGAGAAGATGTACTCTGTAGGAAAAATTCCGGGTGGTTTTAACAAGCGTGAGGGAAAGGCATCTGAGAACGCCATCCTTACAGATCGTGTAATTGACCGTCCTATGAGACCTCTTTTCCCAAAGGATTACAGAAATGATGTTACATTAAACAACCTTGTTATGTCAGTGGATCCTGAGTGCCGTCCTGAGATAGTTGCAATGATTGGTACAGCTCTTGCTGTTCATATATCAGATATTCCGTTTGACGGACCATGCGCCATGACACAGATGGGACTTGTTGATGGAGAGTTTATCGTAAACCCTTCACAGAAGCAGTGGGATGAGGGCGATTTACAGCTCACAGTTGCTTCTACAAAGGAAAAGGTTATCATGATTGAAGCAGGAGCCAATGAGATTCCTGAGGATCAGATGATTGAGGCAATCTACAAGTGCCACGATATCAACCAGACAGTTATCGCATTCATGGATCAGATCCGTGATGAGATTGGCAAGCCAAAGCATGAGTATGAGAGCTGTGCTATTCCTGAGCAGATGTTCGAGGATATCAAGAAAATTGTTACTCCTGAGCAGATGGAGGAGGCAGTATTCACAGATGAGAAGCAGAAGCGTGAGGAAAATATAAGAGCTATCACAGAGCAGTTAGAGGAAGCCTTCGCTGACAATGAGGAGTACCTTGCAGTACTTGGTGAGGCTATTTACCAGTATCAGAAGAAGACTGTCAGAAAGATGATTTTAAAGGATCATAAGCGTCCGGACGGCCGTGCAATCAACCAGATCAGACCACTCGCAGCAGAGGTTGATTTGATTCCTAGAGTTCACGGCTCTGCAATGTTTACCCGTGGACAGACACAGATTTGTGATGTTGTAACACTTGCTCCTTTATCAGAGATTCAGAAAATCGACGGACTTGATGCAAATATCACAACAAAGAGATATATGCATCACTATAACTTCCCTGCATACTCTGTAGGAGAGACAAAGGTATCACGTGGACCGGGGCGTCGTGAGATTGGACATGGAGCACTTGCTGAGAAGGCTCTTGTTCCTGTACTTCCAAGCATTGAGGAGTTCCCATATACTATCCGTGCCGTATCTGAGACATTTGAGTCAAACGGCTCTACATCAATGGCTTCAACATGTGCATCATGTATGTCACTTATGGCTGCAGGTGTTCCGATTAAGGCTATGGTTGCCGGAATCTCATGCGGACTTGTAACAGGTGATACAGACGACGATTACATCGTACTCACAGATATCCAGGGACTTGAGGACTTCTTCGGAGATATGGACTTCAAGGTAACAGGTACAACAGAGGGTATCACAGCTATCCAGATGGATATCAAGATTCACGGACTTACAAGACCTATCGTTGAGGAGGCTATCGCAAGAACACGTGAGGCAAGACTCTTCATCATGGAGACATGTATGAAGCCGGCCATTGCAGCTCCAAGACCAACGGTCAATGAGTTCGCGCCAAAGATCAAGCAGATCAAGATAGATCCAGAGAAGATCGGTGAGGTTATCGGACAGAGAGGTAAGACTATCAACACTATCATAGAGGAGACAGGTGTTAAGATCGATATCGATGATGAGGGAAGAATCTCTATCTGTGGCGTAGAGCAGGCAGGTATGGACAAGGCTATCGAGATGATCAACATGATCGTAGAGCCTCTTGAGGTTGGCAAGAACTACCATGGTAAGGTTGTAAAAGTTATCGACTGTGGAGCTATCGTATCGCTTGCACCTAACAAGGATGGACTCATCCACATCTCAAAGCTTTCAGACAAGAGAGTTGCAAAGGTTGAGGATGTTGTAAATGTAGGTGATGAGGTTGACGTTAAGGTCATCAAGATCGACGAGAGAGCAGGAAGAATAAGCCTGAGTCTCAAGGATGTACAGTAAATAATAGTTCTGAGCTAAACTATAATAAGGATATTTTTTATAAGGGTAAATTTGATGTCTCGAAGCCGGTCTGTCATATGGCCGGTTCCGGGGCATTGTAGTAAATAAAGGCATACATGAACAAACTAAAAAATAAATGCAGATTTAAGGGGGAACATATGAGATACGGTTATTTTGACGAACAGAACAAAGAGTATGTAATTGACAGACCAGACACCCCGGCACCTTGGGCAAACTACCTTGGTTCACCGGAATACGGAGCTATAATCTCCAACAACGCAGGAGGCTACAGCTTTGAGAAGTCAGGAGCAAACGGAAGAATACTGAGATACATATTTAACAGCTTTGATCAGCCTGGAAGATATGTATATCTTCGCGATGATGACACAAAGGATTACTGGTCAGCATCATGGCAGCCGGTAGGCAAGAGTCTTGATGTGTATAAGAGTGAATGTCACCATGGAACGGCATATACAAAGATGTATGCAGATTATTCTGATATCAAGTCAGAGGTGCTGTATTATGTTCCACTTAACAAGACACATGAAGTGTGGAAGGTGAGAGTTACCAACAACTCTGATAAGCCTCGTAACCTTTCAGCTATCGGATACTGTGAGTTTACCAATGACTGCAATTATGAGCAGGATCAGGTAAATCTCCAGTATACACTGTTCATAACCAGAACATATTTCATGGATAACAACAAGATCCTTCAGGTCATCAATGAGAATGTTGAGAAGGCTGAGATCAATGGAAGTAAGGCAAACAGAAGATTCTTTGCACTTGCCGGAAGTGATGTTGCATCATACTGTGGTGACAAGGAGGAGTTCCTTGGAAGATATCACGGCTACGGCAATCCGATCGGAGTTATAAATGGAGATCTTGGCAACAAGCTCAACTACAACAGCAATGCCTGCGGTGGACTCCAGACAAAGTTCACACTTGCTCCGGGCGAGTCAAAGGATTTTGCATTCATAGTCGGAATGAAGGACAATGACGCTGCAAATGCTGTCATAGCCGGATACGCAGATCCTGCCGCAGCATGTCAGAAGGAGCTTGACGAGCTGATCGAGTATTGGCATTCAAAGCTCAACAACTTCCAGGTGCACACACCTAGTGATTCATTCAACAACATGGTAAATACATGGAATGCATACCAGTGTTTCATGACATTCATATGGTCAAGAGCTGCATCGTTCTCATACTGTGGTCTGAGAAACGGATATGGATACAGAGATACAGTTCAGGATATCCAGGGCGTTATCCACCTTGCACCTGAGATGGCTCTTGAGAAGATCAGATTCATGCTGTCAGCACAGGTTGACAACGGCGGTGGACTCCCACTTGTAAAGTTCACACATAACGCAGGTCATGAGGATACACCGGATGATCCATCATATGTACAGGAGACAGGACATCCTGCATACCGTGCAGACGACGCACTTTGGCTGTTCCCAACTGTATATAAGTATATTGCTGAGTCAGGCAACCTTGACTTCATAGACGAGGTTATTCCATTTGCCAACAAGGATGAGGGTACAGTTTATGAGCATCTTAAGAGAGCGATAGATTTCTCCATGAACAGACTTGGAGATAATGGTATGCCGGCAGGACTCTGGGCAGACTGGAATGACTGTCTGAGACTTGGAAAGAGAGGCGAGTCAACATTTGTTGCAATGCAGCTCTACTATGCGATGACAGTTATCAAGTATTTTGCTGAGATGAAGGATGATGCAGAGTACATAGATTACATCAACAGCATTCAGTACAAGATGGGTGAGACCATTCAGGAGAAGTGCTGGGAGGATGACAGATTCATCCGTGGATACAAGGAAGGCGGACAGGTCATCGGTTCAAAGAATGATCCTGAGGCAAGCATGTGGCTGAATCCTCAGTCATGGGCAGTTATAAGCGGACTTGCCACAAGAAAGCAGTCTGAGATCGCCCTTGAGTCTGTTCACAGGGAGCTTAACACAGAGTACGGTGTGAGACTTATGTTCCCACCATACAGAGAGCATGCATTTGACGGAGCGCTCATGCTTCTGTTCAATGCAGGAACAAAGGAGAATGCGGGTATATTCTCACAGCCACAGGGCTGGATAATACTTGCCGAGGCGCTCATGGGACATGGAAACAGAGCGTTTGAGTATTTCAACGAGAGCTCTCCTGCATCCATGAATGATAAGGCAGAGATCAGAAAGCTTGAGCCATACTGCCATGGACAGTTCACAGAGTCTGTTGGAAGTCCATTTGAGGGTCGCGCTCATGTACATTGGCTCACAGGTACAGCATCCACATGTATGGTTGGCTGCGTTGAGGGTATCATGGGTATGAGACCAGACTTTGGCGGAATCAAGATCGCGCCTTCAGTTCCATCAGACTGGAAGGAGTTCGAGATCGAGAAGATGTTCAGGGGTAAGAAGCTCTCAATCAAGGTTCAGAATCCTGATGGACATGAGAGCGGTTTCCAGAGCCTCACATTAAATGGTGAGAAACTTGAGACCAATTATATCCCTGCTGACAAGCTTGCTGATACAAACGATATCGTGCTTGTAATGTAATGAATATAAATACATTATTTATACCATATTAAGTTAAGAAGGGCTCAGCCCTTCTTAATTTTTGCCCTGATGCGGAATGAGTGGATCGGGGTTGGAAGGTGGTGCAGGCGAAGTGGAATCGGTATCGATCGCTGAGAGGTTAAAACTCACTGACAACATACATGTTATGGATGTTCCAGGTGGAGGTTATATCCTGTTATGTGGAATATATGGAGAGATTGAGGGGCATGACAAGCTTCCTGCCGGTATGAAGAGTACAAGCTACGAGAAGCTGCTTCCGGTGATAGCCCAGGCAGAAAACTGCGGAGATGTAAAGGGAGTCCTGACTCTGATAAATACGGTCGGAGGCGATGTTGAGTCCGGACTTGCCATATCTGAGATGTTGTCCAGCCTGTCAAAGCCGGTCGTCAATATCGTGCTTGGCGGCGGACATTCCATAGGAGTTCCTCTGGCGGTGTCGGGAAATGTGTCTTTTATAGTGCCGACCGCAACGATGATAGTTCATCCAATAAGGACAAATACGGCGGTGCTTGGAGTTAAGCAGAACTTTGAATATATAGAGAAGATGCAGGAGAGGATCATACAGTTCACAGTGGATCACTCATCTATAGACAGAAAAGAACTGGAGAAACTTATGTTTAACACGACAGAGCTGACCAAGGATGTGGGCTCGGTCCTGATAGGAAAACAGGCTGTCGAAAAAAGGGTTATAGACAGGATCGGTGGTATGTCGGCGGCTTTAAAAACGCTGTATGACTTGATTAATTAAGAAAATGATAGTAAAATTCCATAGGATATTGTATAAACATCGATCAAGGGAGGTCGGTCATGAGCTTATTACAGGCAATTTTGATGGGAATAATACAGGGAGCTACAGAATTTCTTCCAGTCAGCAGTTCGGGACATCTGGCTATTTTCAAGAATATTTTTGGAGTGGAGACCGATACGGGGATATTATTTGACATACTGCTCCATTTTGGCACGCTGGTTGCCATATTTATAGTCTACTGGGCAGATATAAAGAAGCTCGTTATAGAGGGATTAAAGATAGTTGGAGACTGCTGTGTCAATCTGGTAAATTTCATAAAGAACAAGACCTCGAAGGAGGGACAGATATATCCGTATAGGAAGATTGTGTGTACGGCATACAGAAAGTTTGTTATGCTCATACTCGTGTCAACTCTTACGACGACGGTGATCGCAGTCCCATTTGACAAAGCTATAGGACATGCGGGAGATACACTTTTGATACCGGGTATCTGTCTGTGTATAACATCTGTTATCCTGTATTTTGCGGACAGACTGCCGGCTGGTAAGAAAAGTGTGGCAAAGGCTACATACAGAAATGCCATATTTGTTGGACTGGCACAGGCTGTTGCCACACTTCCCGGAATATCCAGATCCGGAAGTACGATAACTGCAGGTATGGCGTGTGGCTACACAAGAAAATTTACAGTAAAGTATTCGTTTATAATGTCCATACCGGCTGTTCTTGGCGCTGTCATACTGGAGATACCTGATCTGTTTAAGGCATCAATCTCAGGGGCGGATGTCGTTAATTACATAGTTGGTATGATCGTTGCCGGCATTGTCGGATACATATGTATAAAATTTATGCTTTATACGGTCAAGAAAAAGAATTTTAAGGGATTTTCCATATATTGTATGATCGCGGGAATCGTGTCTGTAATATGGTATTTTGTTGCTTAAGATTTAGAATAGAGGTAGAAAATGGCTGCTGGTAATAAAAAGTCATACAAGAACAATACATCAAGAAATGGCACGTCCAAAAACGCTGCGTCTAAAAAGACTGTGGCAAAGAACTCTTCAAAAGGCGGATCAAATAACAGGACATCTGCGAAGAAGAATACTGCATCGAAAAAAACATCTGCCAGATCAAAGGCTGCCATAGAACGCAAAGCCCGGGAAGAGGAACTGGCAAGGCAGAAGCAGATGAGAAGTGAGATCATACTCATAGTTCTCTTTGCATTTTCGGTATTTCTGCTGCTTGCAAACTTCAGGATCTGCGGAATAGTGGGAGATACCGTATCGGGATTTTTCTTTGGAATAATCGGTTTCAGCGAGTACATATTCCCGGTATATCTGTTTGTGTCGGCTGCCTATCTTATATCAAATGATTTCAGGAGAAAGATCGTCAAAAAGGTTGTATATTTTGGCGTTGTGCTCATCCTGTTGTCCATGGTATTTCAGGCTATATATTCATCGACCTTTGAGTCGGTCAAGGTTCTGTACATGGATGGGTATAAGGACAGATCAGGCGGAGGAGTTATATGCGGAGGAATATTCTTTGCGATAAGGACACTGCTTGGAGTTCCGGGTGCGTGCATAGTAATATTTATAGCTGCGGTTATCATGTTCATTCTCATAACGGAGATATCAGTTATAGACGAGATCAAACTTTTCATAGCATCTATCCGTGAGCGCAGAGAAAGCGATGATGACGAACAGTATGAAGATGAGGAGTATCAAAGTGACAGATATGACGATGGTTATTACTCGCATGATGTAAATGATACTCCGGTTCGCAGAGTGAGACCATCGATGGCAAATCTCAATGTGTACAGCAGTAATAATTCCAAGGATGACAGAGCTTCCGACAGGACTGCTGCAACGCAGGTCAAGCCAAGGAAGACTAAGACACAGAAGAATGTAGAGAGGGAGCCTGCCAGGGATTTCTTTGCCATGGAGGATGTCCACGAGCTCACTCCTGGAGATGGCGCTGTGGATATGTCCTATGATGAATTTAACAATGATATAGAGAAGATCGTCATGACCGACAGAGAGGAGATCGTCAATCCAGTTCAGATAGACAGAGAGGATCATGTGCATAAACCGGTACGGAAGCCTGCACCTGTGAAGAGAAGAAAGCCGGTGGTCGTAACTCCTGAAGAACCAAAGCTGGCTGCTGTGGACACTGATATGGAGGATGCAGAGATACTTTCATTTACTGATGATGCGGAGGATGTCCTTGCGGGAGCGGTAAATGGCAATATGCATCCAGAGAGTGTGTCAGATTACAATCCGCTCTACGACTCTGCATTTGCGGAGGAGGAGAAGACGGATACCGCGGCTCAAAGCAAAAAGAAGCCGGCAGTACAGACTGAGAGCTCAAAGCAGTATCAGGAGGGAAGAAAATATAAATTTCCAACGGCAGATCTGCTGTCCCAGCCTAAAAAGGCGAACAATTCCAACAGGGATGCCCATGTCAGGGAGACAGCCATCAAGCTTAAGAATACCCTCGAGACATTTGGTGTTAATGTAACCATAACAAACTATAGCTGCGGTCCTGCTGTAACGAGATTTGAGATGCAGCCGGAGCAGGGTGTCAAGGTCAGCAAGATACTGAACCTTGCGGACGACATAAAGCTCAACCTTGCGGCTGCGGATATACGTATAGAGGCACCGATACCTGGCAAGGCAGCCATAGGAATAGAGGTCCCTAACAAGGAGAACTCAATTGTGGCGTTCCGGGAGCTTATAGAATCAGATAATTTCAAGAACCTCAAGTCCAAAGTGGCATTTGCGGTTGGTAAGGATATAAGTGGACAGGTCATCGCAACGGATATTGCCAAGATGCCACATCTTCTGATCGCCGGAGCCACAGGTTCAGGTAAATCAGTGTGTATCAATACACTTATAATGAGTATACTGTACAAAGCCACACCGGAGGAGGTTAAGCTCATCATGATAGATCCTAAGATGGTTGAGCTTGCATGTTACAATGGTATACCACACCTTTTGATACCGGTCGTAACAGATCCAAAGAAGGCGGCAGGGGCACTCAACTGGGCAGTTATGGAGATGACCAGAAGATACCAGCTTTTTGCTGAGCACAGTGTACGTAATATACAGGGATATAATGACAAGATTGAAAATGCCGTTATAGCAGGAGCCGATGGAGAGAAACTGACCAAGATGCCACAGATAGTGGTCATAGTGGATGAGCTTGCGGATCTTATGATGGTTGCACACGGCGAGGTCGAGGATGCAATAGTCAGACTTTCACAGCTTGCCAGAGCGGCGGGTATACATCTTGTCATAGCAACACAGAGACCGTCGGTTGATGTCATAACAGGTCTCATAAAGGCAAATGTTCCATCGAGAATAGCATTTGCTGTTTCGTCGGGAGTTGATTCCAGAACCATACTTGATATGGTAGGAGCAGAGAAACTTCTTGGAAAGGGAGATATGCTGTTCTATCCGACAGGCTATCCTAAGCCGGTCAGAGTACAGGGCGCATTTGTGTCGGATGATGAGGTTACAGCGGTTGTTGATTTCCTCAAGAAGAACAATGGCGTGGGAACATATGATGAGGAGATATCCAAATCAATATCCGGAAATGGTGGATCAGGCGCCACAGCGATAGGTGGGGCTTCAGCCAGTGATAAGGATGAATATTTCGTGGAAGCGGGAAGATTCATTATAGAGAAAGAAAAAGCTTCTATAGGTATGCTTCAGAGAACGTTCAAGATAGGCTTTAACAGAGCCGCAAGGATCATGGATCAGTTGATGGCCGCGGGAGTAGTTGGCCCGGAGGAGGGCACAAAGGCCAGAAAGATCCTGATGACTCAGGAACAGTTTGATGAATATATAGACACTAATTTATAAAAAGCGGAGGATAAGAGCTATGATGACAGACATTGAAATTGCACAGAAGGCTGAGATGAAGCATATAAGGGAGGTTGCTGCAAAGCTCGGAATATCAGAGGATGACCTCGATCTCTATGGAAAGTATAAGGCAAAGCTCTCAGATGAGCTTATAAAGAAGGTTGAGGGCAACGAGAACGGAAAGCTTATCCTCGTTACAGCCATCAATCCAACACCTGCAGGAGAGGGAAAGACGACAATCACTGTAGGACTTGGTGAGGCTATGGGACAGCTTGGAAAGAAGGCGGTTATCGCACTTCGTGAGCCATCACTTGGACCATGTTTTGGAATCAAGGGTGGTGCAGCCGGCGGCGGATATGCACAGGTAGTACCTATGGAGGATCTCAACCTCCACTTTACAGGAGATTTTCATGCTATAACATCTGCAAACAATCTCCTTGCAGCCATGATGGATAACCATATCCAGCAGGGAAATGCACTGAGAATAGATGTGAACAGAATAGTGTTCAAGAGATGTATGGATATGAACGACAGAGTTCTCAGACACACAGTTGTCGGACTTGGAAAGCGTGTCGACGGAGTGCCTAGAGAGGACGGATTTGTCATCACAGTTGCATCGGAGATCATGGCTATTCTCTGTCTTGCAAGTGACATGAAGGATCTTCAGGAGAGACTTGGCAGAATAATCGTTGCATACAACATGGACAATGAGCCTGTGACAGCGGCTGATCTCAAGGCTGTAGGAGCTATGGCAGCGCTCTTAAAGGATGCCATCAAGCCAAACCTTATCCAGACACTTGAGCATACACCGGCAATCGTACACGGCGGACCATTTGCAAATATAGCACATGGATGTAACAGTGTAATGGCTACAAAGACAGCATTAAAGCTTGCAGATTATGTAATAACAGAGGCAGGATTTGGCGCAGATCTCGGAGCTGAGAAGTTCTTCGATATCAAGTGCCGTATGAACAACCTTAAGCCGGATGCGGTGGTTCTGGTTGCTACAGTAAGAGCACTCAAGTACAATGGCGGAGTTGCAAAGGCAGATCTCGGCGAGGAGAATCTCGACGCGCTTAAGGCTGGTATAGTAAACCTTGAAAAGCATATTGAGAATCTTCAGAAGTATGGCGTTCCTGTTGTTGTTACACTGAACAGATTTGTCACAGACAGCCAGGCAGAGCTTGACTTTGTCAAGAAGTTCTGCGAGGACAGAGACTGTGATTTTGCTCTTGCAAATGTATGGGAGCAGGGAGGCAAAGGTGGTATAGACCTTGCAAATGCAGTGCTCAACACGCTGGAGAACAAGAA
>OGXH01001184.1_pt1 | contig 19323 bp, 13 predicted proteins | sample 1576241 | NCBI WGS metagenome assembly OGXH01 (sample SAMEA3541529, study PRJEB24748) | human gut metagenome | biome: human gut; feature: human-associated habitat; material: faeces | place: China | collected 2012
CACCTCCCATCTGTTCAAATGAGCAGTGGGAGCAGAAACAAACCGCCTACCGTTTCAGGTATGCCCTCAGAATACACTTTGCAAAAAATGTCAAACAAAAGCAGCACCGGCTGTGGGAAATCTCCCTGCCGGTGCTGCTTTTTTATGTGTTTCTATTTTGTTGTGCAATCATATCTGCATCTGCATCAGGACTCTTCCAGTCCGGTGTTGATGCCGCTCTTTTCCAGTGCGGTCAGATCGTCGGAGACGGTCTCCTTGTCGCCGCCTTTCTTTTTCGGAAAGACCAGTTTCAGCAGGATCGGGGTAACGATGGTGGTGAATACGACCATGATAACCAGCGGTGTCATGAACTTTTCGCTCATCAGTCCCACGGATGCGCCCTTGTTGGCAACGATCAGTGCGACCTCACCACGGGAGATCATACCAATACCGATCTGCAGGCTCTCCTTGTTGGTGTAACGCATGATCTTTGCGCCCAGACCGCAGCCGATCACCTTGGTGACAACCGCCAGCAGCATCAGCAGAAGCATGAATACTACCAGCTTTTTGGTCAGACCCTTCAGCGTCATGGCGAGACCGATGTTGGCGAAGAAGATGGGGGAGAGGAGCATATAAGACAGGGTGTTGAAACGATTTACCACGTACTCATTCTTTTTCAGTCCGGATACTGCCAGACCGGCAACGAATGCGCCGGTGATGTCTGCTACGCCAAAGCAAATCTCAGCCACGAAGGACAGCAGCAGGCAGAAAACAAAGGTCACGATGTTGTGGCGGCGCAGGTTTTCGTTGCTGGATTCACGCCATTTTTTGAAGAAGAAGTGATACAGCACAGCAGCGCCGATGGCAACGATGAAGAATGCCAGGATGTTGATGACTACGGCAAGGACGCCGTCGCCTGCCAGCAGAGAGCCGAAGGTCTTTTCTGCCTCGCCGTCGCCGGACTTCTTTCCGCCCAGGCTGATAACGACGGTGAGGGCGATGATGCCCAGGATATCGTCAATGACAGCTGCGCCCAGGATGGCGTTTCCGGCACGGGAATTCAGTGCGCCCAGCTCTTTCAGCGTCTCAACGGTGATGCTGACAGAAGTTGCAGTCAGCACAACGCCGATGAAGATGTTCTGCCAGAACAGCTTTGCCATCTCCGGATTCTGTTCCGTGTTGTAGAAGTCTGCCAGGAAAAAGCCGCCTACCAGCGGAACGATAACGCCCAGCAGAGCGATAACGAAGGAGGCAAGGCCTGCCTTTTTCAGTTCCTGGATGTCGGTCTCCAGACCGGCGCTGAACATGAGGACGATAACGCCCAGTTCCGCCAGGCTGACGATCAGGTCATTTCGCTGTACCACGTTCAGCACCATCGGGCCGAGAACGATACCGGCAGCCAGTGCGCCCACGACCTGGGGCAGGCTGATCCGCTTGGTCAGCAGTCCCAGCAGTTTCGTGGACAGCAGGATAATTGCGATTTGCAGTAAAAAAGAATAATCATTGTTGAACAAAAAATCTTTCAAACCCATAATGGTTGATATCTCCCTTTATAATTTGCTTTTTGTCAAGAAAACGCTTTGTCAAATTCGAACTGACGGCAAAGTCAATTTCCCGTCAGATTCTGCCGCAGCACCGCCGCATCCAGTCCGTTTACCGTCTTGTCGGCGCAGAGGTCTGCGTTGGCGGCGCCGGTCTTGGACAGGCTCTTGTTTCCAAGCAGGTACTGGATCAGCAGCACCAGGTCTGCGGAATTCACCTTGCTGTCGGCGTTGACGTCTCCCGGAAGTGTCTCCGGCTTTTGCGGCTCTGTGGTCACATCCGGCGTTTTGCCGTCCGGTTCTCTGCCGGAGATCAGCACACCGTTCTGATAGACGGGAATGCAGTCCGAGATCACATATTCTCCTGCATTTTTCAGCAGATCCGTGTTAGAATAGTCATTGAAGGCATCCCAGCCCGTCTGATAGTTGGGGTAGATCAGCGCCAGCATCAGCTCACACTGGTGCTGTCCCTCAGAGATGGGCATTGCCACTCTGCCGTCCGGATAGGTCACTTCCACATAATAGATGTTGTCCTTATAATGTTTCAGTTCCGATACCTGCGCCGGGGTGTAGTCGTCGTACATCTTCGCCTGGTCACGGTCGATGCGCATGACCACATCGCCGGGCTGGAATCCGCCGTCAATGACTTCGGACAGATCCATGTAGTACCGATAGGACAGATTGTCCTCGATCCGTGCCGGCCATGCGGAGTGGTTGGTGAGCTTAAAGCTCAGGGTGACGCCGCCGGAGGTCTCCGTCAGCTTGGTCTCCACATAGAATTCTCTGTCCCGGGTCTCCGGTTCGGGAAAGTCCGGGTCGGGCGTGCCGCCGTAGGCGTCGGTCATCTTGCAGAGCAGCGCCGTGAATCCGGCGTTGTAGTCGCAGGCAACCTCGTTGTTGATGTAGTTCTGCCGGTCGTCCTCATAGGAGCCGTCCTCGTTGGGACCGCCCACCAGTGCGCCGTATAGGATGTGCCGGTTGGTCTCCGGGGTGTCCAGGGCGTTTTTCCAGGAGGCGTGTGCCGTCCGGTGGTGGGGATTCTGCGGAGACTTGTCGCCGTATCCCACCACAAAGCTCTGCCCGTCGGGATTGTCGCCCAGACAGTAGTTGATCTGATCCTCATAGAAGTTCTGATACTTTGTGGTATTCGTCCCTTTCAGCACCGTGTCGCACGCCACGCTCGCCAGGAATCCGGCAGTGGTGGCATAGCGCAGACAGCCCCAGGTGGTGAGCCACTTTGCGCCGCCGTCCAGGGCCTTGACGGAATCTGTCCAGTAGTCCAGGTGTTTCTGTATCCGTCCGATGTAGAAACTGTCGTTGGTGTTGATGGCGTAGAGCAGCAGACCGCCCTGCATCACATCGTCCCAGCACATTCCCCAGGAGTATTTCAGCTCATCCGAACCCAGCTCTTTTCCCAGATTGGGGATATAAGAGGTCGCCTTGTCCAGATAGGACTGCTCGCCGGTGGCAATGTACAGCCAGTTTGCCGCATAGAACAGCTCGTCATAGAAGTGGGACGAACGGTAGAATCCGCTGGCATCGCTGTTGTTGTAGTCGTCGTCGCTCCGGGTCTCGTCCGCCAGCCGGAAGAGATTCTCGGCGTGTTTCAGATAGTCGCCGGTCTTGTCGCTCCTGCCCTTGAGGGCGCACGCCCCGGCAGCCAGCGCCGCCGCCATCTCGCCGCAGACCGCTGAGCTTGTGCCACGGAGAGCAGCCCTCGCCTTGGTGTAGTCAGCGCCGTTGTCCTTCATGCCGTATTCCAGCAACTCCACCGGACCCCACCAGGTGTGATCCATCTGCCCGTTGCCCACCTGGTATACGGCGGTGTCGCCCTCGTCACAGGCGGCGAGGTAGTCCAGCACAAAGGAGAGGTTGTTCACATAGGTCTCCATTTCGCCGGTCTTTTCCAGACCGTCCGGGTACTGATACAGTCCCCACGCCAGCATGGAGGCGGAGTATGCCATGGGCAGGTTGAACTTCACGTGGTCGCCGGCATCATACCAGCCGCCGGTGACTTCGTCCGTCATGGTGGAGTCGGCACGCCATTCCACCTCGTTCCAGTCCGGGAGCGGACCTGCCTGCTGGCACTCATAGAAGTACAGGGACTTCTGCATCGCCTCTGCATAGTTGGCGGAAAAATCCGCCGCAGACACGGTGAGCGCAGAGCAGGGCAGCGCACCCAGAACGAGACATCCGGCAGTGAGCGCCGCCGTCAGCCGCAAGTGTTTCCGCATTTGCATCATCTTCCTTTCTTGCAGGGCGCAGCAGAGTCGTGCTGTGTCCCCGCAGTTTCCGGTTCTTTTCCGCCGGAAATACCCCCAGCCGAAAAAAGCCGTTTTCCCTTTTATTATGGCACGTTTTCACGCCGATGTCAAGCGGTTTTCATGAAGTTATCACAAAAATTCACAGTGAAACAAACCGGTTTTTTCAGATTTCGGTGCATAGCCGTCATTTCCGGGGATTCTGTTGCAGAGCGGCAAAAATGTCCGTTGTCCGGATGCTGCCTTTTGTAGAGAATGCTTGTTTCAAACGGGGGATTTCTGTACGAAGTGACAAAAATTACGGAAAAACGGATTCTGTCTTGCAAAAAATTCCGGTTCATGCTATAATGAAATTGTATAGGCATATGCGGTAGTGATATTCCGGAAAATGGAATGGCGCATTCGCAGTCTATGGCATTGCGGCATACAAGGGCAGTTCCGCTCCGGCAGGGCGTTTTCCGCCGGCAGAACGGATCGCTTTCTTTCTGTGTGCGCATCAAATATAAGGTTTTAAGGTTTAGGAGGAATTCTGAAGTGGAAAAGAAGCTGAAAAAGGGAAAGAAAGTTACCGTCCTGGGCGCTGGTAATGTCGGTGCATCCATTGCATTTGCTCTGGCAATCAAGGGCCTCTGCTCTGAGCTGCTGCTCATCGACATCAACAAGCCCAAGGCAAAGGGTGAAGCAATGGATATCATGCAGGGCAACGCATTCTGTCCGTCCTGTGACATCCACGACGGCGATTATCCGGACGCAGCAGATTCCGATATGGTCATTATCACCGTTGGTATTGCCAGAAAGCCGGGTCAGACCCGTATCGATCTGTGCAAGACCAATGCAAAGATCATGGCATCTGTTATGCCGGAGATCGTAAAGTATGCACCGCACGCCTGCTACCTGGTAGTCAGCAACCCGGTTGACGTACTGACCTATGAGGCGATCCGTGTATCCGGTCTGGACCCGAAGCAGGTCATCGGTTCCGGTACTGTTCTGGACTCCTCTCGTCTGCGCACCTGCCTGGCAGATCACGCTGGTCTGAACATCAAGAACATCCACGCATATGTATTCGGCGAACACGGCGATTCTTCCATGATCCCGTGGTCTCTGTCCAGCATTGCCGGCATGAAGTTTGATGAATACTGCACAAGCGTAGAAGATCTGGGCGACAAGGATGCCATCGAGCAGGAAGTTCGTGACGGCGGCGCTGAGGTCATCAAGTGCAAGGGTGCAACATATTATGCAATCGCACTGTCTGTCAGCCAGATCACCGAGGCAATCCTGCGTGACACCAAGGCGGTTCTGACAGTTTCCACTCTCCAGGACGGCACACACTACGGCGTAAAGGACGTTTGCCTGAGCCTGCCGTGCGTACTGGGCGCAAACGGCGTAGAACGTGAGATCACACCGCCGATGACCGACGATGAGATCGCTCGTTTCCAGAAGAGCGGCGAGGCACTGCGCTCCGTCATCGACCAGATGGCACTCTAAGCGCAAGCCATCCCGTATCTCTGCACTATTATTATATCGTAGCAAGCCGGCGCACTGCCGCCGGGCAAACGACTGCCGTATTTGCCGCAGGTTCCCGGTGAGCCTGCGGAAAGAGCCGGAAAGGCTCTGACAAATGCTTCCGGCAGCACTGTCGGAAAACCGAACGATTGGTTGGAAAGGGACGAAAAAATTATGGATTATGCAGCTGAATCTCTGAAACTGCACTATGACTGGCAAGGCAAGATCGAGGTCACACTTCGTGCGCCGCTGGAAACCGCCGATGATCTTTCTCTGGCGTATACGCCCGGCGTTGCACAGCCCTGCCTGGAAATTCAGAAAGATGTTTCCAAGAGCTATGACCTGACCCGCCGGGGCAACCTGGTCGCTGTTATCACAGACGGCACGGCTGTTCTGGGTCTGGGCGATATCGGCCCGGAGGCTGGTATGCCGGTCATGGAAGGCAAGTGCGCACTGTTCAAGCGTTTCGGCAACGTGGATGCGATTCCGCTCTGCGTCCGCTCCAAGAATGTGGACGAGATCGTGGAGACAGTTCGCCTCATCGCCGGCAGTTTCGGCGGCGTGAACCTGGAGGACATCTCCGCACCACGCTGCTTTGAAATTGAACGCCGCCTGAAGGAATGCTGCGACATTCCGATTTTCCACGATGACCAGCACGGCACGGCAGTCGTTACGCTGGCAGCAATGCTCAACGCATTGAAACTGGTGGGCAAGGATATCCACGATATCCGTGTGGTTACCAGCGGCGCAGGCGCTGCCGGTCTGGCAATCATCCGCCTGCTGATCGCTATGGGTCTGGATCCGCACCATGTGATCCTCTGCGACCGTCACGGTGCGATCTATGAGGGCAGAGACGATCTGAACCCCCAGAAGGAAGAAATGGCGAAGATCACCAACAGCGGTCACAAGGCTGGTACGCTGGCAGAGATGCTGGTGGATGCCGATGTATTCATCGGCGTATCCGCACCGCACTGCGTGACACCGGAAATGGTGAAGTCTATGGCGAAGGATCCGATCATCTTTGCCATGGCAAACCCCACGCCGGAGATCATGCCGGACGAGGCGCTGGCGGCTGGTGCAGCCGTTATGGGTACCGGACGCAGCGACTTCCCGAACCAGATCAACAACGTTCTGGCATTCCCGGGCATCTTCCGTGGCGCACTGGACGTTCGTGCAAGCGACATCAACGACGCTATGAAGATCGCTGCCGCAAAGGCGATTGCGGACTTTGTAACTCCCGAAAAGCTGTCTGCGGAATATATCATTCCCAGCCCGCTGGAAGAGGGTGTCAGCGCCGCTGTTGCAAAGGCAGTTGCACAGGCTGCCAAGGACACCGGCGTAGCCAGAGTGTAACATCTGACAGCACAAAAAGAAAATCTTGGGACAGGGGATATTGTGGTCTCCTGTCCTTTTTTGTGGATAATGTCAAATCAAACTGACTGTACAAAAGAATATTAAGTGAATTTCCCGTTTGACAATTGGAAATTTGGGAATTTGTTTCAGATAGAAAAAAACACAAAAACCACTTGCAGATTTGTGTGAAATGTGCTAAAATAGACAATGGACTTTGAATCTGATTTCGAAGTCCCATACAGCGATGACGCATCTCGTCTCGCAAAGCAGGAAAGATCGTCTATGAAACGAAAATTACCCAAGCGGTCGGGCGTCGCAGCCCTGGTTCTGCTTGCCGGTGCGCTGGGCGTACTGGCGTGGCAGGGCAGCCGGCATCTTACCGCAGCGTCCGGGAACACACCGGCTCGTCTGGCGGCTGTCTCCGAAACAGTTACTGACATCGGCACGTTCCCGGCAGAGGAATCCCAGCCCTGTCCGCAGACGGCGGCTGTGACCCGGCAGACTGAAACGTCTGTGACATCTGACAGTTCGCCGCAAACCGCAGTGACGTTTCCTCTGGAACTGAACACTGCCGGAGCGGCGGAACTGGAACAGCTGCCGGGGATCGGCGCAGTTCTTGCGCAGCGCATCGTGGCATACCGTACACAGATCGGCGGCTTTTCCAACCGGGAACAGCTGCTGGAGGTGGAGGGCATCGGTGCGGCAACGCTGGAAGGACTGAACGGCTGGATTTTCGTGGAAAACGAGACGGCGCTTTCGGCAGAGCCGGAACAGCCCTTGCCGGAGGAGACCCCACCGCCGCAGCCGGCGGAAGAATCGGCGTTGCCGGAGACTTCGGCAGAGACCACGCCGCTGATGCCGCTGCCCCTGGATCTCAACCGGGCGGGGGAAGAGGATCTGATGCAGCTGCCGGATATGCAGCCGGCGCTGGCAGCAGAAATTGTGGCATTCCGGGAACGGATCACCGCATTCTCTTCGGTGTATGAACTGCTTTATGTGGACGGCATGACGGAGGCCTATTTCACGGAAATTCGGGATTCTGTGCAAATTTACGGGGACATTGCCCCGGAATAACGCTTTTTTGAGCAAACTCCATACTTTAACCATTTTGTAACCTTTTTCGGAATGATTCGAAATTTCTGACATATTGCACAAAAAATCGGAGCAAAATTTGTATAGTACCACTGAAAAAAATAAAAGAATGGTTTAAGCCATTGACATTCGTTGCGAATTGTTGTATATTAGGCTTATCACAAGAATTGTTCTCTGGCACAGTTTTGTGCATTTTCACAGAGGACAGCATCGGTGTGCAGTGAAATGCAAGTTTGCTGCACGAAAAAAGTTTATTGCACTGCTATGCCAAAACCGGCACAAAGTGTGATATATATATTTAAGGAGGAAAAATTCCAATGAACAAGTTGAAAAGAACACTGGCTCTGATGGCTGCATTGGCAATGACTGCTACTGCATTCGTAGGATGCGGCGGCAACGAAAGCTCCAGCTCTTCTGAGTCTAAGGCAGAAAGCTCTGCTGAAGAAAGCAGCGAAGCTGAGGGTGAGGAGTCTTCTGAAGAAGCAGAAGAGTCTTCTGTTGAATCCGCAGCTGGCTACACAAACGTTGAGGTTCCGGAACTGGGCGAACCGGACGGCTCCCTGAAGGACGGCGGCAAGCAGCTGACTATCCTGTGCTGGAACGATGATGACCTGAAGTACATGTACGACATCGTTGCTGATGCAACCGGCATGGACAAGAGCATGATCAACTACAAGAACGTTGGTTCTAACGGTACTGATGCTAACGAACAGTACGCACAGGTATTCCTGTCTGGCGACGACGTTGACCTGTACTTCTGCGACGCTGACTGGAACATGGCTTATCAGAACAACGATGAGTATTCTGCTCCGCTGTCTGCAGTAGGTATCTCTGAAGACATGTATGCAAATGCTTATGACTACACTGTAGCCATGGGCAAGGACAAGAACGGCGTCCTGAAGGGTGCTTCTTGGCAGGCTGCAGCAGGCGGCTATGCATACCGTGCAGATCTGGCTGAAGAATATCTGGGCGTAACTTCTCCGGAAGATATGCAGGCACAGGTCGGCAGCTGGGATGACTTCTGGAAGACCGCAGCTACCGTATATGAGAAGTCTGGCAACACCACTGCTATGGCTGACTCTCTGGGCGGCGTATGGAGAGCTTACTCCAACGGTAACAGAACCAAGTCTTGGGTAAACGACGGCAAGCTGGATCCTTCTTCCGTAGGTGATTTCATCTCTATGGCTAAGGAGAACTTCGACAAGGGTTACATCTCTGGTGCAACTCAGTGGAATGATGACTGGCTCCCGCAGGGTATGTCTGACGGTGCTCAGGCTAACAAGACCTTCGGCTTCTTCTTCCCGACTTGGGCAATCGCTAAGGGCGGTTCTCTGGAACAGGCTGAAGGCGGCGAAGGCGGCTCTACATACGGCAAGTATGCACTGTGCGAAGGCCCGACATCCTGGTTCTGGGGCGGCACATGGATCTGCGTATATCCGAAGACCGATAACGCTAAGGAAGCTGGCCAGTTCATCTACACTATGACTGCTGATGCAGATGCAATGCAGAAGTATGTAGACGCTCGTGGTGACTTCGTAAACAACAAGGGCGTAATGTCTGCTACAACTGAAGCTGGCACAAACAGCAACCCGCTGTTCGGTGGTCAGGATCAGTTCCAGATCCTGTTCAACTCTGCTGACAAGATCGACATGAGCATTGCTTCTGAGTATGATGCAAAGATCAACACTGACCTGCAGAACGCAGTTCAGGATTACTGCAATGGCGTAACCGCTTCTGAGGATGACTGCCTGAACGCATTCCTGGATGCAATTGCAGCTGATGTAACTGACATCACTGTTGAATAAGCTTCGGCTTCTCAACGCTTTTTGAATGATTGAACGTACAGCCTATAGGATAATTGCGTCCTATAGGCGTATGTTTATCTTTTCTCTTACTATTCTACTGAATTTTTGAAAGGGTGTGTGCAAATGGCATCCGCTGCACAACGTCGTATTAAGTCGATTAGCTATGCGAAATATGGCTATATGTTCATTGCCCCGTTCTTTCTTGTGTATTGTTTCTTCCAGATCTGGCCGCTGATCCAGACCTTTATCCTGAGCATTCAGGGTAACGGTGCAGATGCGGGCACATTTGTCGGCTTCGACAACTATGCTACCATTCTGTTCGGTTCCGGTGAAGGAATGGGTCGTCGTGCAAAGGCAATGCAGGAGCTGTTTTTGACTTCGTTCAAAAACACGATCATTCTGTGGTTTGGTAACTTTATTCCGCAGATCCTGCTGTCTCTGCTGCTGGCAGTCTGGTTCACAGATTCGAAACTGCACATTCCGGGCGTGGGCTTCTTTAAGGTCGTTATGTACCTGCCGAATATCATCACCGCTGCATCTGTTGCAGCTCTGTTCATGCGTTTTATTTCCAACAGTCAGCTGTCCGCAATCAACACACTGCTGATGAATGCAGGCAGCGATCCGGTAAGCTTCGAAGCATCTGCTGTTTGGAGCCGCGGCATCGTTATGTTTATTCAGACATGCCCCTACGACTCGTGCCGCCTGCTGGCGATCAACCTGTTGAGTTACGTGGACAAACCTTTCACCAAAGAAGCGTCGTTCAACTTCGAGAAATTCAAGCAACACGTCGAGAAGGCGATGCGTATGATGGACGACATCATCGACCTGGAATTGGAAAAAATCGAGTTGATCATCAATAAGATCGCCGCCGATCCCGAAGACGAAGACATTCGCCGCGTGGAACTCGAACTCTGGAAAAAGATCCGCACGATGGCCCGCAAAGGACGTCGTACGGGACTGGGCATCACGGCCGAAGGCGACATGCTCGCAGCATTGGGGCTCCGTTACGGTACGCCCGAAGCGACGGCTTTCGCCGTGAAGGTACAGAAGACCCTCGCACTGGAAGCCTACCGCGCCTCGGTAAAGATGGCCGCAGAGCGCGGAGCGTTCGAAATTTTCGATGCACGCAAGGAGGAGAAGAACCCGATGATCGGCCGCATCCGGGAGGCCGATCCGGAGCTCTACGCCGAAATGGTAAAACACGGACGACGCAATATCGCCATGCTGACCATCGCCCCTACGGGAACCACCTCGCTCATGTCGCAGACCACGTCGGGCATCGAACCGGTTTTCCGTCCCGTCTATAAGCGTCGCCGCAAGATCAACCCTTCGGACCAGGATGCCAAAGTGGCTTTCGTGGACGATATGGGCGAAAAGTTCGAAGAGTACAACGTCTATCACCACAACTTCGTCAAATGGCTCGAAGCCAACGGATACGACACCTCGAAACTGCAAGACATATCGGACGATGAGCTCAACCGGTGGGTAGCCGCATCGCCCTATCACGGCGCGACGGCCAACGACATCGACTGGGTGGCCAAAGTCAAGATGCAGGGCGAAATTCAGAAGTGGGTCGATCACTCGATTTCGGTGACGGTCAATCTGCCGAACGACGTTTCCGAAGCACTCGTAGCGGACGTATATCGCACGGCCTGGGAGTGCGGCTGCAAAGGGGTAACGGTTTACCGCGACGGCTGCCGCGAAGGCGTACTGATCGATAAGAAGAAAAAAGCGGCAAAAGAGGAGAACGGGCAGACCATTCTCAAACGCCCCAAATCGATCCCGGCGGACATCGTGCGTTTCAAAAACGGCAACGAAAACTGGATCGCCTTCGTCGGCCTGCAGGATGGACGCCCTTACGAAATCTTCACGGGTAAAATCGAAGAGGACGCCATGTATATTCCGCCCAAAATCAACAAGGGCTTTATTATAAAGGTACGCGAGGAGAACGGTTCGAAACGGTACGACTTCCAGTATATCGACCGATACGGCTACACCAACACCATCGGCGGCATTTCGCGCCTGTTCAACGAAGAGTTCTGGAACTACGCCAAGCTGATTTCAGGCGTCCTGCGCCACGGCATGCCGATCACCAACGTCGTATCGCTCATCGAATCGCTCCACCTGAACAGCGAAACCATCAATACCTGGAAGCTGGGTGTGGAACGAGCACTGAAGCAATATATCTCGGACGGTACCAAAACCAAGGACAAGTGCCCGAGCTGCGGACAGGAAACGATGGCCTATCAGAACGGGTGTCTTACGTGCATGTCCTGCGGGTACTCGAAATGCGGTTGATTGTCTGCCGACAGACAATAAAATATACAAAACGTCAAACGAGGTCCGGGCTTTTGGCCCGGACTTTGCTTTTAGCTTCTACAAAAGGATATATAGAGATGAATCAAGCTCCCGTGTAAGGGTTTACATACACGAAAACAAAAAATTATTACACATTAAATTCGAACTACATGAAAAAATTATTCATTACGATGGCACTCGTTCTTTGTGCCGCAGCCGCTTCAGCCCAGGTTGTCGCTGTCGCAGAAGAAATCGTCGTAGAAGAGCAACAGCCCAAAAGACGAGGCTGGGCCGGTTACGAAACCAACCGTTTCTTCGACAACTGGGAAATCACCGTCGCCGGAGGCGCCCAAATTATGGTCTTCAACGGCACGCTGGGAAAAGACGATTTCGGATCGTCGCGCTTCAACCACATCAACTGGCAGGCCGACTTCTCGCTGACCAAATGGTTCCACCCCGTAATGGGTGCCCGCCTGCAAATTCAGGGCGGCCAGTACCAGAACGACACGGCATTCGGCAACCAATACATGAAAGACCCGTACATCTTCACGCACATGGACTTCATGGTGAATCTGTCGAACTGGATCGGCGGCGAGCGTGACGACCGCGTCTATTACGCAGTGCCCTTCGCCGGCTTCGGTTACCACGTATCGGGTTTCACCGACAAATTCCAGCGCGACTGGGGCTACGGGACGGACCATTCGTTCGCTTTCACAGCCGGTTTGCTCAACAAGTTCCGCGTATGCCCGGCCCTGGACATCGAACTGGAACTCAAGGCTTGGATGCTGCCCAGCAGCAACATGCCCTCAATCCTGAATTCGGGAACACAGAAAGTGGCCGCAGCTTACAGTGCCACGATCGGTCTTACGTACCGTTTCAACCGCCGTGGCTTCAAACAGGCTTCGCCCTACACCGCAGCGGATGTGATGGCTTACCAGGCTGCCGTGGCTGACCGTGATCTGGCTTTGGCCGCAGTACAGGCCGACAATGCCGAATTAGCCAATGACCTGGCTGCAGCAAACAAAGCTGCGAAAAAAGCCGCTGCCGAGGCTGCTGCCGCAAAGAAAGCTGCCGAAATGGCGAAGTGGGGTCCCAATCCTATTCCGGCCGACCAGCTCGACGGCAATGCCTACACCGATGACATCTATCTGACCAGCAAAGGCATCACCTTCTTCAACATCGGCCAGACCGAGCTGAGTCCGAAAGAGAAACTCCGCCTGGACATCATCGCTACCCAAATCAAGAATGCGCCGAAAAACAAGATTTACGTGATCGAAGGCCATGCCGATCCCCAAACCGGTTCGAAGGCCGTGAATACCCGCCTGGCCGAGCAGCGTGCGAAGAAGGTTTACGACTACCTGATCTCGAAAGGCGTAAAAGCCGAGAACCTGCAGTACAAGGGTTACAGCGACACCAAATCTCCGTTCAAGACCGAACAGGAGAACCGCGTAACGGTAATCCGCTAAATGCCAAATACAAAAAAATCCCGCTGTATTTTACAGCGGGATTTTTTTTGTACAAGGATCAGAAAAAGGCGAACAATTCAATCGTACGGACTCGCACATAAAGATCGCCGAACCGCCTCCTGTCCGGTACAAAAATAATCGAGCCGACGCAGCGCCGAATCTGCTCGGACTCCGCTTCGGCGGAGTTTATTTTATACGGCAATCGCTGAAAAACGCACCGGATTTCGCGGATGATGAAGATACGATACGCCGCCCACGCAGGAGCGCCGCCTAATCAAAAAGCAGGGAGAGAATCTTTTTCAGCCCCTCTTCATCCTCCCGGTCGAACGCATCCAACCGGTCGCTGTCCACATCCAGACAGGCGAACACACGCCCTTCCCGGTCCCGAATCGGCAGGACGATCTCGCTGCGGGATTTCGAATTACAGGCGATATGTCCCGGAAACCGCTCCACATCGGGCACGATTACGGTTTCTCCCGTGCTGACCGCCGCCCAGCAAACTCCCGTATGATGCCGCAGCTTCTGACAGGCAACGGGCCCCTGGTACGAGCGGACAATCAGTTCGTCGTCGATAAGGGCATACACCCCTGTCCAGAAAAAAGTCTGCATCTTATGATGCAGCACGGCCTCCATCGTGGCCAGCCGTGCCCAAATGTCGTCGGTCGTCTGTACATAGCCCTTGATCTGTTCGTACAACCGGTCGTACTTCGCCAGTTTCGCACTCATCGTCGCAATCGTTAAAAGAGAATGCTAAGTAATCAATTTTTTTTCAAAAATCCGCCGGATTCATCCGCTTTTAGCGATTCGCACCACGAAAAAGCGGATCTATGGAAAACCATAGACCCGCCCGAATCATCGACCGGCTCCGTCAGGCCAACAGCAACACGAGCACCACGCCCCAGATGATGAGCAGCGTATTGCCGATGGCATAAGTGATGGTATATCCCAGCGAGGGGACATTGCTGCCGATCGTATCCTCGACAGCACCGAGAGCCGCCGTAGTCGTTCGCGCTCCGGCGACGCATCCGAGCGTCAGGGCATCGTTGAAACGGAACAGGTAACGGCCGATCAACACGCCCAGCACCAGAGGAAGAGTCGTGGCACCGGCCCCCACCAGGAAAAGGCTCCAGCCCACCTGCTGAAAACCGGCGACGAACGACGGTCCGGTCGAAATGCCGACGATCGCAATGAAAGTATTCAGTCCCATATTGTTCATGAACCACACGGTCTGTTCGGGAATGCCTCCCAAAGTCGGACGCCGCGAACGGGCCCAGCCGCAGAAAAGACCTGCGAGCAGCACGCCGCCGCTCACGGTCAGACTCAGGGGAATCGCCCCTATCTTGGCCACCAGCATCCATCCGAAGATCAGACCGCCCAGACAGATACCCAGCCCCAACAACGGAACGCTGCTCTCGGTCTTCACCGGATCGCTGAAACCCAACTGTGCGGCGGCACGTCGCACGTCCTGCGGCAGCCCGACCAATTCGATTCGGTCGCCGGCATCCAGTTTCGCACCGCTCCGCACGGGGATCTTCACACCCGCCCGCACGATGGACCGGATATTGACCCCGTGCATAAATTTAGCCGACAAGACCTTTCCGATCCTCTCCCCGGCAGCCCCCTTGCGATTGACCACGACAGGAAGGACCTGAACGGCAAAATTCGTCAGTGTCGTATCGGACACTTCGGCACCGATCCACTTCTCTTCGCTGATGACGTATTCGCGGCGGCCGCTGACGACCAGTTGATCGCCCGGACGGATCACTGTCCGGGGTGTCACCTCATCGACGACCTTCCCCTGCTGGCAGAGCCGTTCGACGAAAATACGCTTTTCGTCGCGCTGCATGACGGTTTCGAATTCGTGGACGGTACGTCCGCCCTCGAACCATTCGTTATCGGCGCTGAAAACCCGGAAAACGATCTCCCGGGCCGCCGGGTCGAATCCGGCCTTCAGGCTGAGGTCTTCGCCCATCTTCTGCTCCAGATCACGCGCCGACTGCTTCACCTTCGCCACGCCGCCCAGCAACCGGGGTCCGATCGAACTCAGCACCCAGGCGGAACCCGCCGTACCGAAGATGTAAGTCACCGCATAGCAAACAGGCATCGAGCTGAGATCGGTTTCCGCTCCGCCCGGCAGTTCGCGGATCGTATCGGTCGCCACGCCCAGCACGGCCGACATCGTCTGCGACCCGGCCAGCAGCCCCGCAGCCTGCGAAAGCGTATAGCCCATCAGCCAGGAGAAAAGCCACACCGAGCCGAGACACAGCAAACAGACTACGACGGCGAAGGCCACCTGCGGCAATCCGTCCTTCTTCAACCCCCGGAAGAACTGCGGGCCGACCGCATACCCCACGGCGAAAAGGAACATCAGGAAGAAAAGGGTTTTGGCCGGTTCGGGAATCTCGATACGAAGCTGCCCGACGACCACGCCCACCAGCAGCACGCTGGTTACCGTTCCGAGCGAAAAGCTGCGGATGCGCAGCTTACCCAGCAAAAACCCCAGCGCAACGGTCAGAAAGACGGCCAGCGCCGGGTTCGCCTGGATGAAGTGCGTGAATTGTACACCTGTAAACATAATTTATCTCGTTTTCTTCGTTAGGTTTCACGTCGATCAAACGGCAAACCGTGTGCCGCAAACGCACAAACGAAGAATCAGCGGGATAAATAACGCTCCGTAAGACGGGAAACGGCGTAATCGCCGAGGATTTCACGCGGAATAACGAGCATTTCGCGCAAGGAGGGCGTCCAGCGCTCCACGACGATCCGGTAGAAAACAGCGTGGATCGCCCGGTGCGAAAGCTGATGCACGGGCATCGTGACGGTCCCGGCAAGGCATACCGCCCCGGCATCTTTGAAGAGAGCGCAAAACTCCGGCATCGCGGCCAACACCGTATATTCCACAGGTTCGGGAGTTTCGATGAGCGGAAATTCGTACAACCCCTGCCAAATGTCGCCGGCACCCCGTCGGCGCAACACCAATTCATCGCCGCATTCGACGTGCAGGTAGTTGAAATAGCGGGGTTCGACAGCCGTACGCCCCTGTTTGACGGGGCGGACATCGACCGTACGGGCGGCAAAAGCCAGACAACGGTCGCGCAAAGGACACTCCGTACAGCGGGGCTGTGCCGGAAGACAGCAAAGAGCCCCGAAATCCATAATGGCCTGGTTGTAAAGTCCCGGCCGCTGCCGGTCGATCAGCGAATCGGCCAACGCAGCGAACGTCCGCCTTCCGGAAGTCGTATCGATGGGCGTATCGAGGTCATAAAGGCGGGAAAGCACCCGAAAGACATTGCCGTCGAGTGCGGCACAGGGTTCGTCGTAGGCGATCGAACAGATCGCCGCAGCCGTATAGTCGCCCACGCCGGGCAATGCCCGCACGTCGGCATAGTCCGTCGGGAAAACGCCGCCGTGCGTTTCCACGATCCGCCGGGCTGCGGCCAGCAGGTTCCGGGCCCGGGAGTAGTAGCCGAGTCCCTGCCAGCACTTGAGAACCAGATCTTCGGGAGCCGAAGCGAGGGCCGCGACGTCAGGGAACAGTTCGAGGAAACGATGATAATAGGACATACCCTGCGCCACGCGGGTCTGTTGCAGGATCACTTCCGAAATCCAGATCCGGTAAGGGTCCCGTGTGCGACGCCAGGGAAGGTCGCGCCCCTCGCGGCCGTACCACTCCAGGAGCCGCGAAGCGACCTCGGGATCGGGAACGTATGTCTGCTGATCGTTTTTCAAAATCCTCCGGGAAAAGACGATTCCCCCGGACAAAAATAGGGATTCAAGGCGATAAAAGCAAACCCGTCAGGTGCCCGTTCCTTCGCTCTTAAACGAAGCCGCCTTGCGGCGCGGGCGCAACAGCCACAGGAAGGGCAGTGCCGAGGCCAACGAAACGAATGTGACGAAAAGGAAATCATCGGAGATACCGGCCACGTAGCTTTCCGCCGAAGAGAGTCCGCCCTGCGCCGAATGGAACGCCGTACGGCCGGTCAGAATAACGGTAAGCAGGGCGATGCTGACGCTGCCCGAGAGTTGTTTGATGCTGTTGGAGATGCCGGCCGCCGAAGCCATATCGCGCTGGCTCAAATTCATGAGCGAGAAATCGTTCAGCGGGGCAAAGGTCAGTCCCATGCCGAAACCGCGCAGATAGAGTACCAACATGATTTGTGCATGCGTAGTATGAAGAGTAAACCGGCTGGCGAAATAGAAACTCAACGTCATGACCAGGATGCCGGTCACGGCGATAAAGAGCGGCTTGATATAGCGGGTCAGGAATCCCGAGCAGGTCGAAAGCACGCCCTGGATCAGGCCGACGGGCAGGAAAACGCTGCCGGCCATGATCGCCGTATAGCCCAGCCCCTTCTGCATGTAAAGCGGCAGCAGGTAGGTACCGCCCAGCATGCCGATACCGAAGATCGCCAGCACGGCCATCGAAACGCCGAAATTACGTTCGCCGAGCAGTTTCAGATTCAACAGCGGATTTTCGCACCGCAGCTCCCGGACGATAAAGACAATGAGTGCCGCAGCCGCAACCGCAAAACATCCGATCACCTCCGGCGAACTCCACCCCTCGGGATTCAAAGGCGAATTGCCTCGGGCCAGTGCGAAGATCAAAAGGGGCATGAAACAGACCACGCACAGGAAACCCGGCCAGTCGAAACTGCCCGCACGGGCACCGCGCCACTCCTTCTGGATAAAAATTGCAAACAGAATGGCCGCCAGTCCCACAGGAACATTGACATCGAAGATCAGGTGCCAGCTGTAATCGTCCACCAGATAACCGCCGATCAGAGGACCGAACGAGATCGAAGCGGCGGCCGCCACCGACCACAACCCCAGGGCCAGTCCCCGCTGTTGCGGAGGAAACTCCCGGGTGACGATCGCCAGGCCGAGCGACTGGATGATGCCGCTGCCGAAGCCTTGCAGGGCACGGGCCGAAATCAGGAACATATCGCTCCCGGCGCGGCCGCAGAGCCACGATCCGAAGGTGAAGAGCACCAACCCCAGAATATACATCCGTTTGTTGCCGATGCGGTCGGCGATCCAACCCGCCGAAGGCAGCATGAGCGTCATGGTAATCATATAGGCCGTAATGACCCATTCGGCGGTCGAAATGGGGATGTGAAATACCGACATAATGGTCGGCAGGCCGACGTTCACGACCGTCACGTCCATCACGGCCATGAAAGTCCCGAGCATCACGAGGCTCAAAATCCACCATTTATACCCTCGACTGTTGCGTATGCGTTCTCTCGGATTCCTCATTGCATGTTTATTCAGGAAATAAACGGGACAAAAAAAGTGCCATAAGACAGAGTGCTTCGAAATCCGAACCGAACGAAGGACGTATCGCTTTCGATACGGTTTGTGCGGCAAATCTCCCGCTCTTGGCACAATCCGTGAACGGAATGGATAATACCGCCTCGACAAAAACGTTATAATTAAATGAAATATACGCCATGAAAACCATTTTTTTCGGGACACAGCCCTACGACCGCGAATCGTTCGACCGGATCAACGCCGACTACGGGATACGGATCAAATACCACCGCAGCCACCTGAACATCGACAACGTACCCCTGGCACAAGGCGCCGATGCGGTCTGCATCTTCGTCAATGACTCGGCCGATGCTCCAACCGTCGGGGAGCTGGCCCGCATGGGCGTACGGTTGATCGCCCTGCGCTGCGCGGGTTTCAACAACGTCGATCTGAAAGCCGCCGCCGAGCACGGCATCACGGTAGTCCGGGTACCGGCCTATTCGCCCTATGCCGTGGCCGAACACGCCGTGGCACTGATGCTCTCGCTCAACCGGAAGGTACACCGCGCTTACTGGCGTACCCGGGACGGAAATTTCGCCCTGCACGGCCTCCTCGGCTTCGATATGCACGGCAAAACGGCCGGCATCGTCGGCACGGGAAAAATCGCCCGTGCCCTCATCCGCATCCTGCGGGGTTTCGGGATGGAGGTCCTCGGCTACGACCCCTGCCCCGACGAGGCGTTCGCCCGGGAATCATAAAAAATGCCGGCGCTGGG
>OGXH01001185.1_pt1 | contig 19292 bp, 18 predicted proteins | sample 1576241 | NCBI WGS metagenome assembly OGXH01 (sample SAMEA3541529, study PRJEB24748) | human gut metagenome | biome: human gut; feature: human-associated habitat; material: faeces | place: China | collected 2012
ATCGAGAGCTCTTTCGATGTCCATTGGATACCTGGCGCACCACGTCTCTCAGCAGTGTGGTCTTCCCGGCTCCCGGCGGCGACAGGATCAGCGTATTCTTAAGCCGGCCGTTTTCATAGAGCCAGGGGAGCACCAGATCCCCGCAGCCAGGCTTTTCATGGGCCAGACGGATATTCAGGCTGGATATGTCCCTGATGGTCCTCAGACCGCTGCCTTCGGTGACGGCCTTTCCGGCTATCCCCACCCGGTGTCCTCCCTCGATGGTCAGAAAGCCCTGGCGGATCTCATCCTCAAAGGCATACAGGGAATGCCTGGAAAAGATCCCCAGGATCTCCCGGATCAGCGCCGGATCTGCCAGGACCGGAGACAGATCTGCATCCGGCTCCAGAAGCCCCTCCCGGCCCACCATATATTCCCGGCCGTCCATAAAGACCAGCACCGGCTTCCCCGCCCGCAAGCGGATCTCCTGGAGATTCCCTCTATCCGGAACAGCCCGTCCAAATATCTGCTTCAGCTCTTCTGCCGTCATATTCCTCACGCTCCTTTACCTCAGTATATGACGGCGGGACAGGTTTATGAATCTGAATTTCATCGGGACTGGGGGAGATTTCCCTGGCAGAGGGATGGGAGGGAAAGCGGAGGCCATATGGTCCGGGATAAACAGACAGCAATAGCTTTCCATTCGGTGTTTGCAGTGTATTTAAAAAGGGAATGTGATACCGCTTAGAATGTGGCGGTAAAAGGAAATATTCACGAAAAACAAAAGAATTGATTCAGTTTTTAGAAGCGCATCCATACAGTCACTGGCCTTTTGGCAGCCGGCGAAGACACAGGGCCGCGCCGGCCTGCCAGAGAGGGAACGGTTCACTCCAGCGGCCAGGCGGTCTCTGGGAACAGGATCCGGATCCTTAATTTTCCCTCTTTGTACTCTGCCTCAATGCTGCCGCCCATCCGTTCGGTCAGGATTTTTGCTATGGATAATCCAAGGCCTGTTGAATTTCTGTTTGCCTCCACTGTATAAAATTTATCAAACATTCTTCCCACATCGACGGCGTTTAAGTTCTGTGCTGTATTGATAAAGGAAATTCCGCCGTCCTGATCCATGCAGACAAAGAGATCCCCGTCTGAATACTTAAGGGCATTGCTAATGATATTGGAGAAAATGCGGTTCACCGCACTTGTATCCAGACTGCGGCAGACAGGAGCTTCCGGCAGATGGATCACTGGCTCTATGCCCTTTTCCTGCATGACGCCGTAAAACGACAGAAGGCTTTCCTCCAGCGCCCCGACAACATCCACAGGCTCCGGATGCAGTTCCTGGGAGGACGTGGCCACACTGTACTGGAACAGCTCCTCCGTCAGATCCTTCAGCGCAGGCTGCCTTTAAGGTATCCTCTATCTCTGTATATTTCGGCGAATAATTGTTGTTGTCAAGCCTTGGAATCATATCTATCACAAGACCCACTATAATAGCAACCACTATTCCCATCAAAGCTCTCTGTGGTATCAGCCCGATATAATGTGCATAATTGGTATATGTCTTTTTCGCCATATCCTCGGTACCCTTTATCCACACCTTCGGTGTATGTGCATACCAGCCACAGTATACTACCAGTTCAAGAAACAATAGAACTGCCATCCATATCAAAAGCGCAAACACAAAGCCCGTCGAAAAACTTTTTGCCCCTGCTATTGATGTCAGTATGACAAGCGCTATCGTCCAGAATATAAGTGTCGGAAGCTTCTTTACAAACTTCTCCCAGTCTGTCATGATACGGATATTCCGATTTCTGTAGCCGCGCATATGCATGACCTTTTTCTGCAGCTTCTCGGGCATATTGCTTATCTTATATGCCGGATCCCGCTTTATCCGTATTACTCTGTATATGCCAAATATTAAGCAGCAGACTATTATCTCAACTGCCAGTACCATTCTATCAACCACCTTATGTCTTATTTACAGTCATTTGAGACTGTACTTTACATAAAAATTTAGCACATTTTTTGTGCTATGTAAACACAAAATAATATGAATACTGCGGGCCGTATAACAGCTACAAATCAGTTCTGGCCATAGTATGCGTTAGCACCATGCTTACGGTAGAAATGCTTCTCCTTTATGTTGTCCGGGGCCGGCTTCACATCAGGATTTACTGACTCTGTGAGTCTGGCCATCTTTGCCACTTCCTCAAGGACAACGGCGTTGTGCACAGCCTCAGCTGCATCCTTTCCCCAGGCAAACGGTCCGTGATTCTGACAGAGCACAGCCGGTGTGTATACAGGATTGATTTTTCTGTTCTCAAATGTCTCTATGATGACAAGGCCTGTGTTTTTCTCATAGGCTTCGTTGATTTCCTCTGTGGTGAGATTTCTCGCACATGGAATTGAGCCTAGGAAATAGTCTGCGTGAGTAGTGCCGTAGAGTGGAATATCCCTGCCGGCCTGTGCCCAGGCAACTGCCTCAGGTGAGTGCGTATGTACAATTCCTCCGATATCCGGATACTTTTTGTAGAGCTCTAAGTGTGTTGCAGTGTCTGACGAAGGCTTGTATTTTCCCTCTATCTTATTTCCTTCAAGATCCATGACTACCATATCATCAGGGGTGAGCACATCATAATCCACTCCACTTGGCTTGATGACAAAATAGCCTGTTTCCCTGTCAATTCCACTGACATTGCCCCATGTATATGTGATAAGCCCTCTTCTTGGGAGCTCCATGTTTGCTTCGTAAACCTGTTTCTTTAATTCTTCAAGCATTTTTTGTTCCTCTCTTATTATTTTTTACTGCTATTACAGCGGAAGCGCCTTTACCATGGCACGCTCTGCCTCAATTGCTGCCTTATATGTATTTATGTACTCATCAAAGCCCTTTACATCATCAGGGTCCGGCTGCATTACTATGCCCTTTTCGCCATTAAATACCCTGTCTGAAAGATATTTTTCCAAAGGCTCTCCATCTGCTTTATTCACCATATAAGCTGCGAGCACTGCCATACCCCACGGGCCGCCCTCTCCGGCTGTCTCCATGACCGCAACCGGTGCATCCATGGCTGCTGCAAGTATGCTCTGGCCCACACCCTTTGTCTTGAACAGACCACCATGACCGTAAAGTGTGTCTACCTTTACTTTTTCCTCTTTAAAGAGAATATCACAGCCGATTTTTAGTGTTGCAAGACTTGCATAGAGGTGTGTGCGCATAAAGTTTGCAAGATTCATCCTTGCATCCGGCTTTCTGGCAAACATAGGTCTGCCCTCGTTGAGTCCGATGACAGGCTCTCCCGAGAAAAGGTTAAAGGCAACAAGGCCTCCACAGTCCTTATCGGCTGTAAGTGCATTGTTGTAGAGCTTTCCATATATGTCATTCATATCTATATCCATGCCAAACAGCTCTGAAAATTCCTTGAATAATCCCACCCATGCATTTAAGTCTGACGTACAGTTGTTGCAGTGCACCATAGCTACCGCATCTCCCGATGGTGTGGTGACCATATCAAGCTCCTCATGAACTGCCTTAAGTGCCTTTTCAAGCACCACCATAGCAAATACAGATGTGCCCGCTGATACATTTCCGGTACGCACTGCAACAGAATTGGTTGCGACCATTCCCGTGCCTGCGTCTCCCTCAGGCGGTGCAAGCAATATACCGCTCTCCAGATTGCCGCTTACATCAAGCCTTTTAGCTCCTTCCTCTGTCAGCGTACCTGCCTTTTCTCCAGCCGTAAGCACCTTTGGCAGAATGTCTCTTATATCCCATGGATATTCTTTTACCTTATCTAATGCTGCAAATTTATCAAGCATTGCCGCATCATAATCCCTGGTCTTAGAATCGATAGGAAACATGCCTGATGCCTCACCGACACCCATGACCTTTTCACCTGTGAGCTGCCAGTGAATATAGCCTGCCAATGTTGTGAAATATGATATCTTTGATACATGCTCTTCTTTATTTAATATAGCCTGATACAGATGCGCTATGCTCCACCTCTGCGGAATATTAAAGCCAAGCACCTCAGTAAGCTCTGCTGCAGCCTCACCTGTGATGGTATTTCTCCATGTCCGAAATGGCACAAGCAGATTATCCTCCTTGTCAAAAGGCAGATAACCGTGCATCATGCCGGAAATACCGATTGCCGCAAGCTTTTTGATGGTAACTCCATACTTTTCCTTTGCATCCTGCGCCATTTTGCTGTAGCAGTCTGAAATGCCCTCCCAAATCATATCCAGGCTGTATGTCCAGATGCCGTCCACAAGCATGTTTTCCCAATCATGGGCACCTGTGGCTATAGGAGCATGATCCTCCCCGATAAGCACCGCCTTTATTCTGGTAGAACCGAACTCTATTCCGAGCACAGCCCTGCCGCTTTCAATAACACTTTTTACGTCTGACATAATATACCTCCACCTTGTAATGTAAATTTCTGAATAATTACCTTAAATTATTATACTGTAATTGTACAACGTTTTCCTTCAAAAGTAAACACAAGAAAACATAAATATACATAAATTTTAAAACGTTTTCAAAAGTGTTCAAAAGTGAATATCACTTTTTTTATTAAAATTTCAGATTATATTGATAGAATGTAAAAATTATGTTATGTTATATGTGTTTTGTGTAAACTAAATATGTATAACTGGAGCAAATAGTAAAACAAATTATTTTTACAAACGGAGGTAAACATGAACATTTACTCTATATTGCAGTTATGCGGTGGACTTGCCTTTTTCCTTTTCGGAATGCATGTTATGTCAGGCAGTCTTGAGAAGCTCGCAGGAGGCAATCTCCAAAAGATACTTAAGGAGGTAACCTCAAACCCTATCAAGAGCTTATTTTTTGGAGCAATAGTCACTATTGCAATCCAATCCTCATCCGCACTTACTGTTATGCTTGTCGGACTCGTAAACTCCGGCATCATGGAGCTTGCCCAGACTGTTGGTGTCATCATGGGTTCCAACATCGGAACCACTCTCACCGCATGGATTCTTAGTCTTTCAGGTATCGAAAGTGACAATCTGTTCATCTCGATGTTAAAGCCTGAGAACTTCTCCCCTGTCATCGCGCTTATCGGTGTGATTATGATTATGGGAAGCAAGAAGGAAAAGCGCAAGGACGTTGGAATCATCATGGCAGGTTTTGCCGTACTTATGTATGGTATGCAGCTCATGAGCGGCGCTGTATCACCACTCGCAGATATGCCTGAATTTACCGGACTGCTCACCACCTTTAACAATCCATTCCTCGGAGTGCTTGTAGGTGCTGTATTTACCGGAGTCATCCAGTCATCTGCCGCATCAGTTGGTGTGCTGCAGGCTTTAGCCATGACAGGCGCTATCTCATATAGCATGGCTATCCCGATCATCATGGGTCAGAACATCGGTACATGCGTGACTGCACTGCTTTCGTCAATCGGCGTAAACAAAAACGCCAAGAGAGTATCCATCATCCACATCAGCTTCAATCTGTTCGGTACAGCAATAGGACTTGTAGTATACTGTATCGCACGTTATGCTGTTGATCTGGCATTATTTAATGACAGCATCACTCCTGTAATGATTGCGGTATTCCACTCAATCTTCAATATTGCTACCACTATTATTCTTCTGCCATTTAGCAATACTCTTGTAAAGATTGCTAAGAAGCTTGTCACAACTGACAACGCAGACGGACAGGTTGTACTCGACGAGAGACTTTTACTCTCACCTGGACTTGCTGTCAAAGAATGTCTTGAGAAGACAAACGAGATGGCTGAGCTTGCAAGAGACAGCTTCAAGAATGCTTTAGACCTCTTTGACAATTACTCAGATTCAAAGTTTGATGATATTGAAGTCATGGAAGAGCGACTTGATTACTTAGAGGATCAGCTTGACACCTTCCTCATTCACTTATCCGGAAAGGATGTTTCTGAGGACGGCAACAACGAGATTTCAAAGATGCTTCATGCAATCAATGACTTCGAGAGAATCGGAGATCATGCGATAAATATGGCAAAGCTTGCCAAGCAGATTGATGACAACAAGCTTGAATTTTCAAAGAACGCAAGAAAAGAGCTCACGGTGCTCAACAATGCTCTGCGCGAGATTCTCACTCTCACTGTAGAGGCGTTTGGCAAAAACGATTTGACAGAGGCAGTCAAGGTTGAGCCTCTTGAGCAGGTTATTGACGATCTCACCAAGGAGATTAGAAATCATCATATCGAACGTCTTCAGAAGGGCAAATGTGACAGCAGACTCGGCGTATTCCTCACAGATTACATCACAAACTGTGAGAGAGCTTCGGATCACTGCTCAAACATTGCTGTATGCCTGATTCAGACACACAACTCATCATTCGAGACACATGATTATCTCAATGAGCTTAAGGCCGGACAGGAGCCTGCATTTGTAGGTCAGTTCACCATGTATCAGGGCAAATATCATCTTGATGAGGATTATAAAAAAGCAAAGAGTAAAAAATCATCGAAATAATATAACGTAATTAAAAAGCAGGATTTCTGATTAATTTCAGAATCCTGCTTTTTTATCATCGTCTGGATATGAAATGCTTCACAATCGTATAAAGCACTATGATGCATGCAAACACATATCCCATCACACCAAGCGCCGGTATGCCAAGTATCTTAGGTGTCATATCTGTGGTACATACTATGCTTGAGCTGATTAGAAGTGCCATAACCCATAAGCCCATGACGATATTTCTCACCAGCCTGTGTAAAAGCCTCGCAAGCTCATCAGAAGCATGCATGTCAAAATTTATGCTTGTCTGCCCTCTTTGATATTCCTCGAGTATCTGCGCCATTCTCTCCGGCAGTTCTGCCATGCGGTGAGCTGATTTGTAGGCTGTCTTCCCGGCTTTTTTAAGCTCGCCTTTCAAATCAAAATTCTTAAACATCTCCTGCTTTATCCTTGCAGAAGCAATCCCAACCATGTTGATGCCAGGTGCAATATCTGCAAGCACTCCCTCTATCTGAGTGATGCCCCTCGCAAGCATTGTAAGACCATGCGGCATAACAATGCGGTTGTTCTTCATCACCTCCAAAAGCTCCTGAATAAACTCTGCGACATCGACCTGTCCCATATCCAGACTGCCGTATTTATTTATGATTATTTTGATATCCTTGTACAGCTTTGCCCTGTCAGGCTCACCCTTAAAGTCACCAATTGCAAGCACCGCATCCTCTATCATGCCGATATCGTTCATGGCGATGCCGTAAACAGCATTGCTCAGTTCCTTTTTGTCATGCTCAGAAAGCCTTCCCATCATGCCCATATCAATCCAGACAATTTTGCCATCCCTTATCCTTACATTGCCCGGATGCGGGTCCGCATGGAAGAAGCCATCCTCTATCACCTGCCTGATATAGTTGTCAATCAGCTTGCTGCCTATCTCCTCAAGATCATAGCCATCCTTTAAAAGCCCCTCCTTGTCATCGATATTAAAGCCCTTTATATACTCCATGACAAGTACATGTGATGTGGTATACTTGCGGTAAAGCTTTGGTGTGGCCACAAATGCAACATCCCTGTTATTGCTGGAAAACTCCTCAATATTGGATGCCTCAAGCAGGAAATTCATCTCCTCCTGTGCCACAGCCCACATCTCATCAAGCACCATGTCAAAATCCACAATGCCCTTTATAGAGATGGGCGGCACAAGCTTAACCGCCTTGTGAAGCAGCGCCATGTCCTTTGACATCACCTCGTGAATGCCCTTCCTTTGCACCTTCACAACCACCTGCTCACCGGTTTTAAGTGTGGCCCTGTGCACCTGCGCTATAGAAGCTGCCCCAAGAGGCTTTTTATCTATTGAAGTAAAAACATCCTTCCATGAATAGCCAAATGAAGCATCTATGACAGCCTCCACCTGCTCAAACGGCATCGGATCCACATCTGAGCATAGCTTCATAAGCTCCTCACAATATTCCTTTGGCAGAATATCCGAATGAAGCGACATTATCTGTCCAAGCTTAATATAGGTAGGTCCCAGCTCCTGCAATATAAGTCTGAATTTTTCGGGTGTAAGTCCATGCGTGAGCTTGTACTTCTTAAGTACCGCTGTCATCTCCTTCAGGCGGCTATCCATACTAGTTCACACTTTCCTCTTCATCGTCCTCAGCTTCTATTTTTATATCCGCTGTCTGTGATTCTCCACCGGAAGCACTTTTTCCATCGGCTGAAGTATCTGTTACAATGTCCTCATCCTCGAAAACGCTTTCATCAGCTTCTTGATCCACGTCAGCCTCATCCATCTGTGCAAGCTTGTTCTTTAAAGCCTGTATCTGTTCAGGTGTCATCTTGTCCAAAAGCTCCTCGAGCTCCTCAGGTGACTGTGGCTTAACAGATACATTTACATTTTTCTTGACTGTGTCCTTGATATTGTGCTTAAGCTCCTGATTGAGCACCTTGCCCTGCTCGACAGTCAGCTCACCTCTCTTGACCATTTCATCAAGCACTTCCTTTGATTTCTCAGCGGTCACTGCCACTGTTCCTATTCCTGCAAGTAAAATCTTCTTTAATCCGTCTGTAAGTCTTTCCATGGTAAAATCCTCCGTTTCCTGTTATTTAAAATTGATTGCTCTGAATAAGCTCCTTATAAAGAACATCAAAAATATTCGCTGCTCATTTATTATTAATCATAATAAAGAAGCAATCCTTGGCACAAAAATGATAAGTCCAACTATCGCAGCCATTATTGCTGCCACAAGCACTGCTCCTGCTGCCGTGTCCTTAGCTGTCTTGGCAAGCGGCTTTCGCTCTGTCGTTACCAAATCTACAACTGACTCAATCGCAGTGTTGACCAGCTCCAGGGCTATCACCAGTCCAAACAGCGTCAGGCAGATGCACCACTCAGTCGGTGTTATCCCAAGTACCGCTCCTGCTATCACTACAAGTATCGCGACTGTGCAGTGTATCTTGATATTGCGCTCATTTCTGATGCATGTAAATATGCCCTCGAAGGCATAGCCGAAGCTTTTGTACAGAGGTGGTTTCTTTGCTTTTTTCATGTTGATACCTCTCGTGATTTAATTTTGGAATTAGTTTTGATGCCTTTTACTATGGTACTATTGTATAACTTTTTCGTTCAAAATAAAAGAGGATTGTGCAATATTGTTCAAAAAACAGAAGTTACTGACATTTTAAATAATTTAATTACTAACACTTTGCCAGCACTTTAAATATTCCTTATTGACATTACGAATTTATCGTACTAACCTAAACACGTAAAATATATAGTTATAAAGGTAATCAGATATGACAAATTTACATTCAGATAAAATAAAAACAGCAAACCTTAATACTACAACCAATCATATTTATACAAATACTAAACTTCGAAAGCTTTTGGTTCCGATTATAATAGAACAGCTATTGGCCTCTCTTATGGGAACTGTGGATACAATGATGGTCAGCAATGTAGGTTCTGCCGCTATCTCAGCGGTCTCGCTTGTAGACTCAATCAATATCCTTGTCATACAGGCACTTTCAGCGCTTGCCGCCGGTGGTGCGATTCTCTGTTCACAGTATCTGGGAAGTCACAATACAAAAGGTGCCCACCATGCTGCAAGACAGGTATTTTTTGTCATGGCATTTCTGTCTGTACTTTTATCTGCTTTTTGTCTGATAACAAGAAAGTCGCTGCTTCGTGCCATATTTGGTGCTGTTGAAGCTGATGTAATGAGAAACTCACAGGTTTATTTCTTTTTTACATTGCTGTCATTTCCTTTTATAGGTCTCTATGATGCCGGCGCGTCCATTATGCGCGCACAGAATAACAGTCGCAATCCTATGGTCATATCTGTTATTTCAAACTTTATGAATATCGGCGGCAACGCTATTCTGATTTTCGGCTTCGGCATGGGTGTTGAGGGAGCTGCTATTTCCACTCTCGTATCCCGAATATTCTGCGCGATTGTCGTTATCATACAGCTTCGAAGGGAAAATGAACCGATTTTCATAAAGAACTATATGTCTATACGCCCTGAATGGGGCCTGATTAAAAAAATCCTGCTCATCGGTATCCCATCAGGAATCGAAAACAGCATGTTCCAGTTTGGAAAGCTGGCTATCCAGTCTACTGTATCCACTCTTGGAACCGTGGCCATCGCAGCCCAGGCCATGACCAATATCCTCGAAAACTTAAATGGTATTGCCGCTATCGGAATAGGAATAGGTCTTATGACTGTTGTAGGACAGTGTCTGGGTGCCGGCAGAAAGGATGAAGCTGTCTACTATATCAAAAAACTGTCACTGGTGTCTGAGGTTGTAATCATTGCCAGCTGTCTGATTATTTTCATACTCACAAAGCCCATTACAATGCTTGCCGGAATGGAACCTGCCAGTGCAAGGCTCTGCTTTGAGATGGTTACCTTTATCACAATTGTCAAGCCAATCTGCTGGGTACCATCCTTCATCCCGCCATATGGACTGCGTGCCGCAGGCGATGTGAAATTCTCCATGATTGTATCCTGCTGCACAATGTGGCTTTGCCGTGTAAGCCTGTGCATATACCTCTGCCGTGTATGGGACTTTGGTCCGATTGCAGTGTGGATTGGCATGGCTTGTGACTGGATGCTTCGTTCTATTATATTTACTGCCAGATTCCACTCAAGAAAATGGCTGAATCATCATGTGATTGATTGATAATAACAAGCTATACTATGCTCTATTCACAAATCTGTATAAGTAAAGGAAAAACATGAAAAACTATCAACCGGACTATTACAACAATTTCAAATGTATTGCTGACAAATGCAGTATCACATGCTGTCAGGAGTGGAAAATTGCAGTAGATGACGCTACAAACCGCAAATGGAAGAAGCTTTCCCCTCCGGATACTTTATCTACAGCCCCTTTTTCTGCTGATAAAGTGTCTGGAAAAAGTGACAATCTAAGCTCTTACACATGCCATAAGGATGGCAGTCTGGTTATTAAACTGGACGAAAAACATCGGTGTCCGTTTCTTTCAAAGGATAAGCTATGTCATCTTGTAATGACATACTCAGACGAAGTGCTTTCAGAGACATGTGCACTGTTTCCCAGAGAAATCCACCGGTTTTCAACACATGAGGAACGAACACTCATGCCGTGCTGTCCGGCAGTTATCGACCTGTGGTGCGAAAAACCTGTCACATTTCCTGTAATATCCGAGACCCGGAATAATTTATCTACGGCATTTTTAATCCGTGATAATCTGATTAAACTGATATCTGACCAAGGGCTTTCAGTGGAGCAGACTTTACTTGATGGGCTTTACATTTTATTGGAATTATATAAAAACCAGCCAATCACCAATGCACATATACAGGAATATTTTTCCAGACATACGCTTAATGAACTGAATACCGCCATGGAAGATATCCATATCCCAGACGAAGATACATTTATCGAATGCAATGAGCTGCTTCAGGATTTATCAGTAAATTATCGTAAAGAGGGTTTATACACAGCCTTTCTTCAGCCTGTACTGACCGAGGCTTGTAGATACTCCAATATTTATTCACAGTCAGACAATAATTCCATAAGCCGCACCTTGCAAACATCGCAGAAACAATTTTGCTCAATGCTCACAGATTATGACATTGTTTTTCGCAATTATCTGGCAAACGAGCTGTTTTCCGACCTGATATCGCCTGAAGCAGCATCCACTAAAAAGATTATTGAACACATGATTATCAAAATGCAGTGGATTATGATTGAATACACTGCTATACGTCAAAGTCTTTTCTTGTGGTACAGTCACAATGCCAATAGTCCGTTGACATATGAAACCATCAGAGAGCATATTGTCATCATCTCACGCATGACAGGATATGATGATGATGACATACGCGAATATCTGGAAAACAGCTTTGCAGAGCTCATATGGGATTGGGGCTACGCCGCACTCATTATGGGAATTAGAAAATAATTACAAAGGAGATTTTTACTATGAGAGAAACAATTTTAGGCAATAATATACGAAAGGTTCCTTCAGTTGCAGTTGGATGCATGCGCCTTTCTGAAAAATCAAAGGATGAGATGAATCATTTTATTCATGCTGCGCTGGAACAGGGCGCATATTTCTTTGATCACGCTGATATCTACGGTGGCGGTATGAGTGAGAGCGTATTCGGCGAAGCGTTTGCAGACGATCCATCCCTAAAGCGTGAAGATATGTATCTGCAGTCAAAATGTGGCATCCGCCAAGGCTTCTATGATTTCTCAAAGGAGCATATTCTGAAATCCGTCGATGGTATTTTAAAAAGGCTTCATACAGATTATCTTGATCTTCTGCTGCTTCATCGTCCGGATGCACTCGTAGAACCGGAAGAGGTTGCCTATGCATTTGATGTTCTTTTTGAAAGCGGAAAGGTTCGCCATTTTGGTGTTTCAAACCATAAGCCGATGCAGATTGAACTGCTACAGAAATATGTCCGCCAACCACTCGTTGTCAATCAGGTTCAGTTCAGCATTCCTGTTTCCAATCTCGTTGCAAATGGTATGGAAGTCAATATGGAAACACCCGGTTCAATTGATCACGACGGAAGTCTGCTCGACTACTGCCGCCTCCACAATATCACTCTCCAGGCATGGTCTCCGTTTCAGATGCCGGCATGGAAAGGCTGTTTTCTCGGAAGCGACGAATACCCGGAACTGAATAAAAAACTTCATGTGATAGCCGAAAAATATGGTGTCAGCGATACTACTATTGCGGCCGCATGGATTTTACGCCATCCGGCAAATATGCAGATTGTTACCGGAACTTCAAGCGAAAGCCGCCTGAAGGAAATTATCGCGGCATGCGATATTACTCTGACTCGCGAGGAATGGTATGAGCTGTACCTGGCTGCAGGTCATATACTTCCGTAGAAATTATCAGCACTATTTTTCAAAGTGCTGATAATCCTTGGAATGCGTCCAATCGCCTCCCCACTCAAAGCCATGCTCCGTAAACAGCTTATAGCATAAATCATCATGATCAATCTTGTGCGAAAAATCCCTGCTCCGGTCAACATAATCTGCGGCATTTGCAGGCTCAATCGAAAGCTCCCCATCGACTGTTTTGACATAAGGATTGTATAGAGTATTGATATCCACCGCCATTCCCATTCCATGCTTCGATATCTTTGTAGTGTGGGAGATGAATCTGAAATTGAAGGCCGATGAATTATTGTCGCTCATAGATGACTCATCATCTGCATCGTATTCATCAACAAGTCTGACTTTTTCTATTTGATATCCGGACTCATAGAGCTCCTTAAATATTTCAAGTACATCATCTGCGATATCTTTATTTACAACCAGCGCACCTTCATGCACCTGATTGTCAAAGCCCACGTGTAGTACATGTATATATCGCAGATTTTCTCTGGGGAGTGTACAATCTGCCTTGTAGGATTTGCCCTGCATTTTTTCAAAAATATTATCAGGAATTTCGGATATATAAAATTGCTCTTTATTATTCTCATAGGTCGTATCCAGAATATCTGCTTCAGGTGTATTCGTATCAGCTACACTCGTATCAGATATACTTGTGTCAGGTATACTTGTGTCAGGTATATCTTCACATGTATTTTCTGATACATTCGTAGACGATTTATCATTAGACTCTTTCTTATGATTTTTAATGAATTCTCTGCCCGCAAGTGTGACGATAAGCAGCGATGCCACGGCTGTGATTATTATGTTTATGTGTTTTTTCATATTGGTTTTATGCCTTTCATATTGTTCGAAGCATTTCTAATCTCTATTGTAATGATGATAGCTTTTATTTACAATAGGCATTGTTAGTAAACGTTATTAAACCATTTTGGGGATTATAGGTGGAAACAGTGAAAATCCCCCCGGATTATTATAAAATTACAAATGTGTTGCTGGTAAATCCTGTTGCAGCCTCTCATATATTTTCTGTATATCTGGTTTGGTTGGAGTAAATTTTATTCCTCTTTTCAGCATTCCCAAAACTTTTCTTGCTTTTTGTTCAATTTCTTTTGCAGCATGTTCACTGGTTAAACGAAGATGATTACCTGCTATAGTGTATTCCCGTTCTATATATTTTTCTGAAATTGGAAACATATCCTGTATCAGGAAAGCGCTTTCATGATTATCATCAAGTTTCACAATGTGAATTATATCACAGGTTCTTCCTTTACCGGTTCTTTTACTTACTATTTTCTTATACTTATCAATCCGACTTGAAAGAGGAATCATCCAATATATTCCATTATAATTGCTATCTTCAAAACAATAGTAGTGTGGTCTATTTTGTTTTTTATTTCCTTTCAAATATGGATCCGACATATCCGAAAAAAAGCTATCTTTGATAATATAAAAACCATTCCTTATCATTTGTTAATCTCCACAAAAAAAGTCTCTTGCACTACGGCAAAAGACTTTTTCAACCCGACCATTTATATACCACATATCGGTCAGTGGTAAACTTTCAACCCGACCATTTATATACCACATATCGGTCAGTGGTAAACTTTCATTTATATCCTAACAATTCCAGCCAAAAAAGTCAACCTATCTTCAATTTATCTTTAATAATTTCCATTGTCACCTTACTGCAAAGTTTGCCTCCAAACTCACCGGCTTTCTTTAAAATCTCCAATTCTTCCTTCACGCAATCCTCATACACAGCCTTTGGTAGATTTTGTGCAACATGCTTCATATGTTTCAATTCAAATTTCTCCGGTAAAATTCCATCATCAACAAGCTTATGATAGCACTTCATAACCCTTGCATCTGTTACAATCATGCGTATATACTCTTCTGCCTCTGCTTTTTCGTTCAATTTATTCGGATCTTCAAGTTTCCTTTTATGATTCTTCTTCTGCGTTTCCTTGAACTCCGGATTTACATATTTTAATATATGCGGACCTCTCTCCTGCTCCAGTGCAGTCTGATTCTTTATGACGATTCCCTCTTGCTGCGTGCCATATGCCGGGGCATTGGCAAAGCTGAGACAATGGCTCCAACTAATAAATGGTCCATAGTATAATTCATGCGGATAACAAAAATCATTTTTTTCTGCAAATTTTTTGACAAAATCCTGTGACAGCCATCTGCCTGAAACTGTATCATACACACTAAATAAATACCATTTGTTATAATTGGAATCATCATAAATGACCGTATGGCTCACAAGCCACTCTCCAAAAAATATATAATTCGGATATTTAATAAACGGCTCCCTATCCAGACTCTGAACATAAGTCAAAAAACCTCTCAACTGGTTGCTGAAATCAAGTTCATTTTTACTGCTAAAACATCTCAGTCTATCCAGCTTTTTATCATAATATATACTTGAATTGGCACCATCTATTTTCTCAGTGATACTGATTATATCTCCCTGTATAAATGCATCCGTGTTTTTTTCAAGTGTCAACGTATCATCAACGACCACGTCTTGTGTCCTTAGTCTTTGAATCTCAATATAATGTTTCATTTTATTCCCCTCTATTCATCCATATGTGTAACCATTGGTTATTGAAATATTATCATATCCAATGGTTAATGTCAACGTAAACATTGAAAAAAGCTAAATTATAATTTATAATCTTTTATGATTACATTCAAGCACTTGAATATCGATTTTTAAGAAGGAGCTTACCTATGAAATTTCAACCTGAAAGATTAATCCAACTCAGAAATACTCTAAATATAAATAAAGCAGAGGCCGCACGTCGCCTTAATATCTCACCAATGGTATATGGCCGCTATGAAAATGGACAACGTGAACCCTCTTATCCCACAGTCGGTTTCATTGCGCAGACATTTAATTGCAACATAGATTTTCTTTACGGAACATCTGATAAGACAGATCCTGATTACATTATTGTTTCTTCATCCAATGATCCTGAGCTTTATTCACTCATCAAAATGATCAAGCAGGACAGCAATGTAGAAGGCAGAATACTTACATATGCACGCAAGCTGCTAGAAAAATAAAATACCATGCCAATCAAAAAGAGCGGTGTATATAAACTACATCGCTCTTTTATCTGATAATCATTATTCATTTTCATCTCATGCATAAAATAATCTGTTGAATTACTTGCTGAATTTCACGAACTGCCACATTACTTACAGTTTCAAAATCAATCTCTTCCCAACCTTTCAACCAGGCATTATATCCTCTGCCGCCTATAACTATATCAGAATCATTAAATCTGATTTTGGCGTCATCCGGGATATCAAAAAGCGTTGGTCTTGACATAAAAATCTTAATATTATCCATAGTAAAAATAATTCTAAGAACATTCGGTCCACATTCCTCAACATTTACCACATTATCAGGATGCTTCACAATATTAAGAAATGTCTTGCAGCCTGATGACAAATTTCGGATTGTACCTAAGCCATATTTGTTTCTATGTTCTTCGCTAATATTTTCATTCCTTCCATCGATCATAATTAAATTATTTTATAAATATCCATTAATCTCCTCAATCCACCCACTGTCATCACTCTCAAACAGCTTTATGAACTTTCCAAAATTACTGCTTCCAGTAACAGAATCATCCGAATCCAGTTTTCTCACTCGTTGACTCATATCCTTGTAATTCTCCGCAGTAACATGTTCCATAACTTTCTGAATCTGGTCTGCTCTACCTTTGTAATTCTCTACTCCGGTATATTCCTTTATCAAGGGAGCATTCACTGGTTTTGCCGGAGATTTCAGTTTTTCATCGGTCCAGTGCTTAGATATAATCTGCATCGTACAAGGATTACCAAACATAATCACTTCATTCGCTGCACTATCCACACCATGAAACTCATTGATTTTGCGTTTAATGTCCTCATACTGCTCGTGAGGTTTCTTTTCCGTATCACAGAACACAAGCACAAGTTCATCTGCTCCATTTTGATATCGATCCTGATACCTCGCCGGGATATTACCATTTCCACCGGCATTTACCAATGAAATATCATATTGCTCGTTCCATACTTTTAAATTCTTTAATCGATTCAGATATTCGTATTCCTCATTACCTTCACAGATAATACAGATTTTATGGTTATCCAAAAACTTAGGGAGCTTATTTGGCATCGGCATCATCCCCCTTTACACCGCTTTTAATACTAAGCAATGAGTTAATCAATTCAGGATCAGGCAAAGCTCCAAGCGCACCTTTCCGATATTTTTCCATAACATCTGTCGTATCTCGTACGCCCTGCTGTGCTGTAAAAGCTGCAAGCGAATATACATACACACCTTCTTCATCCTTATGAACAAACCAAATCTGCTCCTTTCGAAACATTCTCTTGCAATCCATAAGATTTATATCATGTACTGTAAATATCATCTGTGCACTTGTATTTAATTCATTATTAAACATCGCAACAATCGCCCTGGTGAGCTTAAAATGAATACTGCTATCCAACTCATCCACGACTAAAATCCTGCCTTGTTCAAGTGCTTCAATTACATAGCTGGCAATAGCTGCAATCTTCTTTGTTCCTGTGGAGTCAAACATCATACTTGGCACATGGACTCCCTTATAAGTAGAAACCAATCTGATTTGATCCATAATGTTCTCTGGAATATCAAGCACTTTCTCATCTGGCTTTTCGTCACCTTCACCAGTTTTCAACTGTATCTTATCCATATCCACATATTCAAAATTATCCATATATAAGTCAGCATTTTTTATGAACTCAACAACCTTTTGCTGTAACTGATTCTTATTCTTCATAAGTTCAATCGTGTGCTGCATAGGTATGTTATTCATATTGATGATATCAATTTTTTCTGCAAATCCGACAAGAATCTGCTTCATCTCATTGATATGTTCGAATTTACTTGTATCTACCACATAGCATAGCAAATTATTCTTCGATACAACTGAAATCATATTCTGAACAGATTCATCAATACACTCATATATTTCACTAACAGTATCTTTTTTTAACCAACAAACTTCCTTTTCGTTGTTGTACTGATCTTTAAATATCTCCGAAAATGACTCATATATATATTCTTCTTTCTCTGCATCGTACTTAAAATCATAAGAAAACTTTCTTCCAGATGCCATAAATGTAACACCTAACTCGCATACATCACTATCAGTAAATATATTTGGCATCAGTCCATTTTTCTTATTTAAAATTACATTTCTTATTGCCCTAATGCACTTGATTAGACATGTTTTACCGGCATTGTTTGGTCCATATATTCCTACCGTTTTAAGAACATTAAAATTATTCTCTTTGTGAACATTTGCTCCAAATTTTTTATTTCGCATATCTGCTTTCATTGAAAATGTAATATCATCCTCAAATGCATAACAGTTTTTTGCTCTTACCTCTATAATCATGGCTCATTCCTCCAAGTCACTTTTCCCATTTACTTATCATTATTATATCATTAAATATTTTTTATGCAACTTTTTTTCATAAAAAATATTTAATTCTATAAATTTAACAATATATCATATAGCAAAAAAGCAGCTATCAAATCTTCGTACATTAATACAATTTTTTACATAACCAACCAATGTCATCTTTTCATTTACCACTATATCTGATTATTTCACATCAGGAGCACCGGAGCTAAGCTTTGCTTACCGCCGGATACGATCGCCCGGCAGGCCGCGGCAACATATCGCCGGAAAAAATTTGGCATTCCGCACCAAAACCGTTATCTTCGCATCACCCCGCATACGCTCCGGGCATACTGCGGCGGGCAATATTCCCCGCCGGGGATGCGTTTATCGGGAAAAAGCACCGCATGAAAAGATACATCCTGATCCTATCCGCCCTCTTCGCCGCGACACTCTCCGCCGTGGCGCAGCGTCCCCTGTATATCGTCAACGGCGTCGAAACCGAAGAGATCGAATCGATCCCGCCCGACGACATCGAAAATATCGAATCCCTGCCGGCCGACGAGGAAACCATCGCCCGATACGGGGAGAAAGCCGCCAACGGGGTAATACTCATCTCGCTCCGCTACGACAAACCCGCGGTCTTCGAGGCCGGCACGACCTTCGACGAGTACATCGCCGGGCAGGTCAAATGGGACGACGACGAACCGGCAGCCCGCATCATACTGCGCTACACCGTAACTCCCGAAGGCAAGGCCGTCCTGGCGCAGGAGCTCGAATCGACGGACAACCGCCTCAAGCGGCGCGTGCTGAAGGCACTCTCCGAAGCCCCGCACTGGCACCCGGCGCAGAAAAACGGCGTCGCCGTCGCAAGCGAAGGGGTGCTGCACATCCAGCTCCCCAAGGGCAAGCGGATGCCCCGTCCCGTAGAACTGGTTTGGCGCTGACCCATGCTGCCGCACGCCCATATCCCCCTGTCGGAATTACAAC
>OGXH01001190.1_pt1 | contig 19236 bp, 10 predicted proteins | sample 1576241 | NCBI WGS metagenome assembly OGXH01 (sample SAMEA3541529, study PRJEB24748) | human gut metagenome | biome: human gut; feature: human-associated habitat; material: faeces | place: China | collected 2012
TGGCATCAAGCAGGAAACCATTGATATGATTCGTTTCTGTGGTGTAGATTTTGGATTGATGCTGACATTACCGATTCGTATGAATATACCGGTTATTATACCCGCAAGTATGCGCCGATGTGTTTTGCCGATGGTACACGTCAGGAAGTAGGATTTAAGTTGGGTGAACAGCATCAGAATGTTACTTACTATCAGGATTACACTATCATGCGCTATGCTGATGTATTGCTGATGCATTCCGAACTCAATGGCAATGCCGATGGATTGAATCAGGTTCACCAGCGTGTATATCCCGGTGAAACACTGGCTTACAGTATTGAAAACATCCGTAAAGAACGTGCTATTGAACTGGCTTTCGAGGGTGTTCACTATTGGGACCTGATGCGTTATGAGAAGGATGGTGCATACGCTGCACGTATTATTACTGCTGCACAGAATGGTGCCAAGGTGACAAATGGCGGAAATGAGGCAACCACTTCGTTCTCCGAAAGTAACTTCACTTCGAAGAAAGGTTTGATGCAGATTCCTAATACACAAATCACCCTTTCGGGTAATGTGCTTACTCAAAATGCCGGTTGGTAAATCCATGAAGGCTTAGGTTTATCAAGGAAAAACATTAAAAATAATAAGATATGAAATTGAATCATTATATATATTCGCTCATTGCAGGCTTGGTGCTGATGTTGTCGGCCTGTTCACCCGATGAGTATGATATGGGTAAGAAGACCTATGTATCCGATGACTTGGCGGAAGGTATTGCCTACACTGTGACTATCGCAGGAAATCAAGTACGCCTCAAATCAAATATCACTGGTTGTACTCCGTTGTGGGTTACTCCTCAGGGACGTTCGCAGGAAAGTGAACTTGCCATTGAATTGCCTTTTGCAGGTTCGTATGAGGTGACTTTCGGCGTAGAGACGCCCGGCGGTGTCGTGTATGGCGAACCCTATACTTTCAGTTTAGCACAAAACGATTTCTCGTTGCTGGAAGATGAGAAATGGTTCCTGCTGTCCGATAAGAACTTTAAGTCGGGTGATGCTCTGCCTGATGCTGAGACATTGGCTGAAGGGGTTAGTAAGAAATGGTATCCTTGCGATGCGAACTATGGTATCGGTCAGTGTTCGGGACCTGTGATGTATTTGTCTCCTTACGATCCTGATGGTGACGGTGCTGGCTATACTCAGGATGATGTGGATAACGGAGTTTACAAAGACATCGTCTTCGGCACCGGAAATTGGAAACCCAACTGGGATCCGGGTTTTCAAAGCTGGCTTATCCCTGCAACAGATCCTTACATGGACTCATATATGACTTTCAGCATGGATGCCGTCAACGGCTGTGTGGCTACTATGTACCGTGGTGAATCCGGAGAAAAAGGCTCAAGCACAGGTGCAAACATGAAAGGCAAGTTCAATATGAACCTTACTGAAAAGACTAAGCCTACCATCTCGTTCACCGATTGCTACTCCATGCACAACGTGAATGCCGATGATATGTGTGCTAACTACACGCAAGATATACAGATAATAGAACTTACTCCGTATATATTGCAATTAGTAACTAAACGTACCAATTCCGAAGGTAACTGGTATATTGTATGGAACTTTGTTTCTGAAGAAGTGATTGAAACCAAGGGTGAATGCATTCCCAAAGAAGATAGTGGAGAGATTGAGAAAGTAGCCCCCGTGCTTCCCACATTCGATAATCTTCTTGACGACCTCTTCACGACCGAAATCAACGGTGTGACTTATGTCGGTAACCAGATGACATTTAACCTTGATACCGAAGCACCTTACGATTGGTTGTGGTGGAACGGTTCTCCTAACGTACAGAAATGGGAAAGTGTAACGGGAGGTGTGTACAACGACTCATGGGCTCCTGCTGCCGGTGATGAGGTGGAAGATTTTGAACTTATCCTAAGTAAGGCTTCCGATGGCTCTTATAATTATGAATTCGGTGAAGCCAGTGGTAAGGTAAGCGTTGCAAAGGGCGTAATAACCTTCGATAGCGAAATCACCCTTCTTACCGCTTCCAGCGATCAGCGTACGGTTGCTGTTACAAGCAAAGATTTTACGGTACTTGCCATGGAGGCTGGTGAGACACTGGTCATTGGTGTTCCCGAATCAAAAGATGAGAATGGCGTGGTGAATTCTTATCTTGTAGCTAATCTGCTCTATAAGAAGATTAGCGGCGGGACGGAAGGACCCACCGAAATCAAAGTGGACAACAGTAAGTTGGAAATCATCTTTGGTGATGGAAATCCTGATCGTTTGCGTATCCAGCTTTATAACTCATGGGGTGGTAAGAATGAATGTATCGACATAACGAAAGTTAAGCTAAAAAAGAACCAGACTTTGAAGATTCAGTACAAGGTGCTGAGTGGTATAACCTGGAACGAGGGGGCAGCTCCTAAAACAGTGATTATGGAAAACAGAATCGGAGATTCGTTTGAAGATGGTTGTTACGCTTTGGAGTATGCTTCGAAATTCGATACAACTGCGGGAGCAATCCAGACAGTATCATTGCCAAATACTACAGGTGCTACGCAAACTTTTGAAACCAATTGCTGTCTTATCATCGGAATCCAGAACAAGGGACTTGCTACAGTGGAAACTTTGGAAGATGGAAGCCCGAATGTACAGGTTGAGATTGTTTCCATGACTATTGAGTAATCACTTAAATGAATTAGTATAATGAAGAACAAAATATTATTCGGAATAATGGCTCTCGTCATGGGTATTTGGGCGACGGGATGCAGCGATGACGATTATGCCATAAACCAACAGCCATTGCTTACTGATAACTCCGTGGTAACAGGTTCGGCAGATGTGACTGCCACATCAGCAACATTACATGGTACCGTATCTGGGCTTGAAAGCCAGGCTTCAAGTGCTTATGTCATTGGTTTTAATTACGGTGCTGCGGCCGATGCACTCACCGAAAGGATTATTGCTACGGGCGGTGAAACATTCACTGCCACGGTAAATGGCAGCTTGAATCAAACTATTTATTATCAGGCTTATGTCACTTTACAAGGCAAAGTAACTTATAAAGGTGAAGTAAAGAGCCTTGTACTGACTAATGCTCGTGCTACTACCGGCGATGCTACCCAGATAGGTGCTAACAAGGTTACTTTGTCTGGTTCGCTTATTGGCTTTCCTGCGGATGCGGAAGGTGGTATCATTGTGTCGGGTATAGAAGGTACGGAAAATGTGCGTGCCGGTGTACGTATTGCTACTGTTCCTAAGGAAAGCTATACGGTAGATGTAGAAGGCTTGTTGGCCAATACTACTTATTATTATGTGGCTTATCTTGATCTCGGTGCAGGTATGGTCTATGGTGAAGAAAAGTCATTCACTACGACTGGGCATACGTTTGATCTTGATAATGACCTTGTTGACCTTGGGCTTTCTACTAAATGGGCAAAGTACAATTTAGGTGCTACCTCAGAAACGGAAATTGGTGGTCTGTTCGGTTTCGGTGATAAGACAGGTTTTAATACCAGTATCGATCCTGCAAGTTATGCTTCTGCCGATATCTACAAAACAGCTAATGACCTTGCCTATAAAGCATTTGAAGGTAAAGTGACCATGCCTACCATTGCTGAGTTTGAAGAACTCTTTGCACTCTGTACCAGAGAGTGGGTGGAAGTGGAAGGTGTTGCCGGCTATAAGTTCATCGGTCCTAACGGAAACTCTATCTTTATGCCTGCCGCAGGTTCGCGCACACAAGGCACTACTACCGGTGTTGGTGTGGAAGGCTGCTATCTTTCCGGTTCCATCAATGTTTCTGATACTCAGTTTGCCATGAGCTATCACTTCAATAGTGCTCTTGCTACTCGTGCCACCACTCCTGTCTATCAAGCTTTGGCTATTCGTGCCGTTTCTACCGCCAAGAATGTTCCGTTTGACCGCTCATTGCTTTATAGTAAATGGTATATTGACAATGGTCAGGATGGTGAACAACATGTATTCGAAGGTCCGTTCACGCAGTGGGGCGAAACGTACGACTGGGCTATAGTATCTAACGGACAGCCCAATATCGGAAAAGAAATTCATTGGGAAATGGGTACTGAGAATGGCTGGATTGGTTATACTTATGGAGTTGATTATGGTTACATGGAGTTTTTCGAAGACGGAACTGTCAATATCCATCGTTTGACTGATGACGGTGTAGCTACTGATGAAACAGGTAAATATACTATTGATGAGGCGAACAAAGTGATTGACATTGATATCAATGTACTTTGTGCCAATACTTGGGTAGCGGTAAAGAGTGGTAAGCTGAATATCCTGTCCTTGACGAGTGACGGTTTGCAGATTGCTCTTCCCAATAAAGACGGTTATGCTTACTCGGTCAATTATTACAGTCAGCGCAAGGCGGAAGCCGATACCAAGATTCCTGTTACATTGCTTTGTGCAGGTGCTGATGAGAGTGGTACTTGGGGAACCGAAGTCGGGCGTTTGGCTCCGACTGAGTTGGCTGGTCAGCATACTTTTACATATGAAGGCTCATGCGGCGATGCTATGGTATTTACCCTTGATTTCCCGGACTTGCTGACCAGATATCCTAACGCTTTCGTACGTATTGATGAGATGAAGTGCGATGGCAATGCCATTCAGTTCAATGCCAATAATTTTTTCTATGGAGATATTGAGGGTAAAGGTAATTATCGTGTCGAGTTATTCAACATTTATGGTAAAGGTGCGGCAGACGGCAAAGTGTTGAACAGCGCTTTCAGTAATTCGCAGAATCTGGCTTCCGAACCGGCACTACATTTCAGTAATAGACTGGAAATAACTTGCACAGTCTTTACTGATGGCAATGGGAAAGGTGTATATATCCCAAATTTAGTCACTATCCCTAATTGGGATGGTGCGGGTACATGGGGGGATAATGCCGGAGGTACATTAGAAGTGAAATATGAAAATTTCCAATATAGTCTTGTTGCTCCGCAGTTCGACATCAAGTATGAAGGTACTGGTTGTGCAGCTGGTTCCATTATGACCTTCATTGAAGTGGCAGATCTTTACGGTTTCTTCCCTGGTACGCATGCTGTGTTGGATAATCTCTATCTTGATGGTTCAGAGGTGACGTTTGATGCGACAAAAGTGCTTGATGCCAATGATGGCTCCAAGTATCGTCTGGAACTTTGGAACTGTTATGGGGCAACCAAGAATGCGGGTTGTGCTTTCGGCACACCTGATGGAGATGTAATCAAGGAGCTTGGTTTCAGCACTTCTATGGAAGTGAAATTTACGTTCCATAAGCTTTTTGCTGTTCCTCAATGGTAATAGAGGAGAGGATGTGATACATTCCAGAGTTGGGAATATATATGAATAGGGAGTGGGGAAGGCGAAGATACTTTTCCCGCTCCCTATTCATTTCAAAGAGTAATATTATTAAAGATGCTGTTGTTTAGCATATCATTTTGTATTTTAAACTACGCTTAGAATTCCGTATTTGTAACCAACTGACAACTACCAAGAAAACAAGCGAACAAAAACTTGTATGCTGTTAATTAACAGAACTATATAAAATACGCAACAGTTGAAATAGACTGTTTTCTTCCGGTTTTACCCGTTTCCTTCCATCAATTCGCGCTTGACTATGGCAGAATTCCACTTCCTGCACGAACGATATATATGTCCTTCGCGCACGACATTAACTTCCTGCGTGAAGGAGCTTAATATCCTTCGCGTCCGATGTATATATCCTTCACGTACGGTATTAATATCGTGCAGTTCTCCGATGCACTTTGCTTCCATAAACGTGTAAAATGTTGCATGAATATTAACTCATTCATGCTCAAAGGAGGCTGTTACGCTTTTTTTATGCGACCTGTATGTTAGCGAGAAGAAAGAAAATTAAGACAAAAGTTTATATATTGTTTGGTTTGCTGAATAAAATGATATATTCAAGAAACAACCTCTTTGTATTTTATACAAAGTACTATTTGTAAAGTAATAGAGAAATCTTTTATTTGCTGCCTGCAAGAAGTTAAGAGTTTGTCAACAAGAAGTTAACTTCCTGTCGACAAACTCTTAACTTCTTGTAAACAGCAAATTGATTATTTGTAATACTTTGATAGTCAACTGTGAAAAATCGGTTATGGAAGTTTGGGTATGAAAATAAATCAGATAAAATTATAATAGGGGACAACTATTCCATATCTTTGTTCCATTAACCCCAATAATATACATATTATGGAAAATAGTTTGGATGCAACAGTGAGTAGCTTTATCGAGTACCAAAACCAATTTAGTTCAATAATAGAAAAGTTAAAGGAAGGGCATCAGAACGGTAGATTTGCAGATTGGAAAGGGGTTATTACTGTAAACGGTCCTGTTATCTATCAACCGGAAATATTGTTTATGGGAATAAATCCGGGACCAGGGCTTTATAATGAAACTAATTATCGAAACAATGATAATAAGGTTCCATTTCGGATATTGACAGGGGATAGTAATCTCTACCGGGATGAGAGTGCATATCCTTTAAGTAGACTTGTTTATCGTTCGGATGGTAAAACGATTGCACTGGACTGGTTTACCAAAAGTAATTATTGCGAAGGAAGCTCATGGTATGAGCTGAAAATAAAGCGGGGGAATGGTTTCGTTGAAAATATGCTTAAAATCATTTGCAAGGTTGCCTTCGGTTTAGGTAAAGGTGAATTTGTGAAAGGCGAAAAGCCAGAATGGTATGATACATTCGGGAAAGAAATAATGTTTATGAATGTATGCCCGTTGGCTACTGATAACTTGAATCAACTCTCACGACTTAAAAAAGAATTGGGAATAAACGAATGGAAAGATATCGTAAAGCCTGTAAGAACCTTGGTTAGAGATAATATTAAACCTAAAATAATTGTATTTGCAGGAATATCCGCATACAACAATTTCATGTGGGAAGATAAAGGTGATCAAATCTTTGATATTCCTGTAGTTATAATAGACAGAAAACGCGGATATAACTCAGAAGCAAACTTATCGAAGATCGCATCTGAAATAGTTGAAAGAATATCCCAATGAATTCTACTTCTTTTAAGCAGTATTTATGTTTCTCAGTGCATTTGAGTAATAGTTCGACGTTACTTAAATTAAATAGCTATGAAATACTCAATAACGCACAATCCCCCTGAATAATATGCATTTATTGCATACTTCTTATTTTTGGAAACATTTTACACAGAGTGTTGGTCCTACGCTTGGATGGAATAAGTGGTGGTATATCACAAGTCTACCCGTTTTGTAGCAGGAACCCGGGGGAAAGGCGATAAATGATATGTCGCCTATTGGAAACCTTTCGTCCAGGGGTAATAACAAATTATACCCTTCCATATAACATCCTAAACGCTTTGTGTGGCTGCTTTGCCCTATCTTTGCCAACACGGATTTCTATCCATAACCTAATATTTGAGAACGAAAAACATAATGCTCATGAATAAAATTAAAGCTTATCTGTTGCTGTTGACGATTGCTCTCTCTGCTTTCGCTGCCGCATGTTCCAGTGATGACAATGATCCTGTAACACCGGAAATAACAATTTCCGAAAACATTCTGGCGAATGGAATGAGTTTTTCCAAAGCCGGAGGTACAAACACACTCTCTGTGAAATCGAATGTGACGTTGGAAGTTACCAGTAACCAGGATTGGTGCGTAGTGACTCCGACAGTTTCGGCTTCTGCTACGGTCTTTAAATATACGATAGATGTAAAATCCAATTCAACTACCGATAATCGTACATCTGTTATTACTGTGAAAGGTGGTAACCTGACAGAGACATTCAATGTCATTCAAACAGCTACCGAAGGACTGGATCTGGAGACTGTCTTGTTTGAAGACATATCGGCAGCGGGTGGTACTATCACTGTGAAAGTGATGACTAACGGTGAACCAACTATAACTATTAATGATAGCTGGATTACCGAGAAAACAGAAACGCGCGCTATGGTGGATAAAACGAAGACTTTTATCATCGCTGCCAATACCGGAAAAGAACGTACCGGTACCATTACTTTTATTTTGGGTGACTTGCCGGCAACAACTGTGACCGTGAAGCAGTTGGCGGGAGGTGAGATAAGCTCGAATGAAATAGCAGGTGAAGATCCCTGGACTGTAGCTAAAAGTCTGGGATTGGGTTGGAATCTGGGTAATCAGTTGGATGCGCATAATAGTGGTGTGGCCAATGAAACGGCCTGGGGGAATCAAAAGACGACACAGGCTTTATTTGATAAATTGGCTGCTGCGGGTATTACTACCGTACGTATTCCTGTTACATGGATGGGACATATTGGAGACGCCCCCGGTTATGAAATAGAGAAAGCCTGGATGGATCGTGTTGCCGAGGTAGTAGGATATGCAGAAAATGCCGGACTGAATGCTATTGTCAATATTCATCACGATGGAGCTGATAGTGAATACTGGCTTAGCATTAAAGATGCTGCTCAGGATGAAACTAAAAATACCGCAATTAAAACAGAATTGAAAGCTGTATGGACACAGATAGCCGAACGTTTTAAGGATAAGGGCAACTTTCTGGCATTCGAGTCGATGAATGAAATTCATGATGGCGGTTGGGGCTGGGGCGACAACCGTAATGATGGTGGAAAACAATATTCAATATTGAACGACTGGAATCAGGTGTTTGTAGATGCGGTACGTGCTGTAGGTGGTGGTAATAGCAATCGTTTCCTGGGTGTGCCGGGGTATTGTACCAATGTGGCACTTACGGTGAGCAACTTCAAACTGCCGACTGATAAAGTTCAGAATCGTCTGATGGTATCTGTTCATTTCTATGATCCGAATGAATATACACTGGATGCAAAGTATTCGGAGTGGGGGCATACCGGCGCTGCCGATAAGAAAGCTAACTGGGGAGACGAAGACAATGTGAAAGATGTATTCAATAGTTTGAAGACAACGTATATAGATAAGGGCATTCCGGTATATATTGGTGAAATGGGATGTGTAAGCCGGACGACTGACCGTGCGGAATCTTTCCGCAAGTACTATCTGGAATATATATGTAAAGCAGCGAAAGAATACGGATTGGCTCCTGTTTATTGGGATAATGGCGGTACAGGTAGTGGAAAGGAAGAATCAGGCTTGTTTAATCATGCTACCGGTGATTATCTGAATAATGCAGCGGAAATAGTAGAAGTAATGAAAAAGGCCATCTTTACAGAAGATGCATCTTATACATTGCAATCCGTCTATGACAATGCACCGCAATAGGTTTTCATAAATACTCCTCGTGTATACAGGGATTGTTGTTAATACAGGTTTTTTTTTGATTGGTTTTGGGAAGTAGCTTCTGTGAGGGAAGTTACTTCCTTCTTTTCTGTCCGGGAAACAAATGATGGGGTATGAAATGATAAAAAAACACATTGAAAACCTTGTTTTTACAATTCCTTTTTGTTTCATTTGCAATATGTTAACGATATTCCTATATCTACTACTATGAAGAGATTGATTTTACTTATCGTTTCAGTCGTTGTGGCATGTTTTTCTGCCTTTTCACACGACTTTATGTTCAAACATCTGGAGGTTAAGGACGGAATGCCCAGCAACCAAATCAATGCCATTTATAAAGATTCAAGAGGTTTTATGTGGTTTGGCACCGCTGCCGGACTGGCACGTTATGACGGATATCGTTTCAGGGTATTCCGGAGCACTGACAATGGTTCTGCGTCTTTACCTGACAACTATATTGAGAAGATAGTGGAAGACAGTGAAGGACGTTTATGGATACGGACGGGAGAAAACGGATATGTAATTTATAACTGGGATACGGAGAGCTTTGTCTGTGATGTTCGTTCCCGGATGTGGGATATAGGGATAGACGGAACACCCCGCTATGTATTTGTCGACAAGCAAAAGAATACCTGGTTTGCCATAGATGGGAAAGGGTGCTACTGTTATCGTCCCGGTGAAAAGAATGCTGTATCCCTGCCTTTCGGTGAGAAAGGAATACCCGAAGGTGTCATTATAGACATGGCCGAATGTAAGGATGGCATTCTGTTGGTATATGATAACGGGCGCGGAATGGACGAAAGTTTATGTTCGTCAATTGTCGGTACGCGTAATCTGTATCGACCGTGAGACGGTACGTGTAAAATGGATTTTGACAGATATTGCAGAGCACATGGGAACGCGTACTGATATCTTCTTCCTGTATGTGGATAAGGATGAAGATTTATGGATATATGGTGCCCCGGGTGTATGGGCTTACGATTTGTCTGACAGGAAGTGGCATTCACAATGGAATTTCAGCGATAGAGGTCAGGCGCATATCGTAGCAGTAGCTCAGGATAAGCAGGGACGTATTTGGTTTGGAAAGGACCAGGATGGCATCGATATCTGGAATAAGGCGACTGGTGAAACTGTCTCGCTTACGTATGATGTGGATGACGAACGAGGTTTGCCCAATAATACCATCAATGTGCTTTATGAAGATGAAGGCGGTGTGATGTGGATAGGTACTTATAAGAAAAGTGTGGCTTATTATGATGAGGGCATTTTTAAGTTCGGCATCAACCACTTGGGGGATATTAACTGTCTGGAAGAAAGTAATGACGGTTCGTTGTGGTTGGGTACCAATGACGCCGGGTTGATACGTTGGAATCCGAAGACGGATGAAAAGAAACTGTATGCATACTCACCGGGAGGAAACTCTATTGCTTCGAATGTCATTGTAAGTTTGTTGCAAGCTAAGGACGGCAAACTCTGGATAGGGACATTTTGGGAAGGATTGGATTGTTTCGACGGCAATCGCTTCGTGCATTACCGGAACAGACCGGGAGATGATAATTCGCTGGCTAATAACAATGTCTGGTCATTGGCAGAAGATAAGAACGGAAATATCTGGATTGGAACCTTGGGAGGCGGTTTACAATGTCTGAATCCGGGGACAGGTGAGTTCACCACTTATAAGATAAGTAACTCCGGAATTATTTCCAATCATATAGCCTCTTTATGTATGAGTCGTGATAATCGTCTGATAATCGGTACTTCTTCTACGGGGGTATCCATAATGGATCTGACTACCCGGAAAATAACGAATCTGGTAGGCAACCAGTCGGGAAGTATCCGCTTTTCCAATCAGAGCATTAACCAGGTCTATGAGGATAGCCGGGGATTGATATGGGTGGGAACACGTGAAGGACTGAATCTCTATAATCCGAAGAACGACCATTTACAGGTAGTTCCTCTTTCGCAGAACGATTCTAGGGTATTTATTACCGGTATCGTAGAAGATGATAATAAAAATATGTGGGTGACTACGGCCAATGGTGTAGTGAATGTAATTCCTTCTATCGATACAAAAAACGGAGATTATACTTTCAACTATTACAGGTATGATGATAAGGACGGTTTGCAGGGCTGTGAGTTCAATCAACGTTCCATTAAACGTCTTTCCTCGGGTGAGATTGCAATGGGAGGTATGTATGGATTGAATACTTTCAGACCGGAGAATATCAAATATAACCGGACGTTGCCCAAGGTGATGTTTACCGGCTTCCAGCTTTTCAATGAAGAAGTGGAGGTTGGAAAGGAGTATGGTGGACGTGTTTTGCTGCGTGAGTCGCTGAATAAAGCCAGAGAGGTGAAACTTGATTATAAACAGAATGTCTTCACTGTATTGTTTGCATCGGATAATTACGTCTTGCCTGAGAAAACCCAGTATCTGTATAAACTGGAGGGATTTAATGAGGATTGGATGGCAGGTGCGGCTGATATGCACCGCGTTACTTATACGAATTTGGCACCCGGTACTTATACGCTGAAAGTGAAGGCAATCAATAGTGATGGATTTGCCGGAACAGAAGAGTCAAGCCTTAAAATAGTAATCCTACCGCCTTTCTGGATGACCCCCTGGGCGTATGTTCTGTATGCTATGCTATTGATAGGCACATTGCTGCTGGCTCGCAATGCTGTGCTGCGCCGTGAACGCAATAAGTTTAGGATACAACAGATGGAACGTGAAGCGGAGCGGAATGAAGAAGTCAATCAGATGAAATTCCGTTTCTTTACCAATGTGAGCCATGAACTGCGTACACCGCTGACGTTGATCATTTCTCCGTTGGAAGGAATGATGAAAGAAACCCATGATGAACGGAAGCAGGAGCAATTGAAACTGATGCATCGTAATGCATTGCGGTTACTGAATCTTGTGAACCAATTACTTGATTTCCGTAAAAATGAGGTGGCAGGGTTGCATTTGAATCTTTCGGAGGGGGAGGTTGTATCGTATGTTCACTCTATATGCAACTCATTCCTGATGCTTTCGGAAAAGAAAAACGTGCATCTCACTTTTTTCTCGGCAATCGAATCGCTGAATATGTCGTTCGATGAGGATAAAATAGGTAAGATAGTGATGAATCTGCTCTCTAATGCGTTTAAGTTTACTCCGGATGGAGGGCGGGTGGATGTTTCTCTTGAACTGATAAAAGGAACTACAGAAACATTGGAAATCAAAGTATCCGATACGGGGGTAGGTATCAGCGACCTTGATAAAGAACGTATATTCGAACGTTTCTATCAATCGGAGCGTATAGGTGATAGTAACCCCAGTACGGGGAGTGGTATCGGTTTGAGCCTGGTACGTGATTACGTTACGCTGCATGGCGGTGTGGTGCGCGTGTTCGACAATGTGGGTACGGGCAGTGTATTTGTGGTAGATATTCCGGTGAAACATTCGGTGGTGAACGTAGCGACTCCACTCTCGGAAGAAGCTGCAGAAGAGGATGCGGTGGCACTTGCTTCAGTGGAAGAATTGAATGAGGAAGAACGGAAGAAGCCACTTGCACTGATTGTGGATGATAATGAAGATTTTGTTTCTTTCATGCGTTATACGTTGAGTCTGTATTTCCGTATAGAATCTGCCGGAAACGGAAAGATAGCCTGGCAGATGATACCGGAACTAATGCCGGATATCATCGTTTGTGATGTGATGATGCCTGAAATGGACGGGAACGAACTGTGCCGTTGGGTGAAGGCTGACAAGCGTACAAGTAATATTCCTTTTGTGTTGCTTACGGCCAAGCAATCCGTAGAGAATAAGGTGGAAGGTCTGACGATTGGTGCGGATGACTATGTGACGAAACCTTTCAATATGGAGGTACTGATTTTGCGCATGCGTAAACTGATAGATTTGAGCAGCAAAAATAAACTTCGCACCCGTATTGATCCCGAACCGAGTGAAATCGTTATCACTTCGATGGACGAAAAGCTGATTGAGAATGCGATAAAGTATGTGGAGACGCATATTGCCCGTCCCGATTTATCTGTGGAAGAATTGAGCCATGAACTGGGCATGAGCCGGGTGCATCTCTATAAAAAGCTGTTGCAGATTACCGGTAAAACTCCGATAGAATTTATTCGTATTATCCGACTGAAACGTGCGGCACAACTTCTGCGCGAGAGCCAGCAGAATGTGTCGGAGGTTGCCTATCAGGTGGGCTTCAATAACCCCAAATATTTCAGTAAGTATTTCAAGGATGAATTCGGCGTTTTACCCTCTGTATATCAGGAAAAGGAGGGTAAATAACAAAAAGTACCCATTGTTGAAACATCTGATATTTCTATAAATCAAATAAGCCCTTTCCTTTCAACATCGGGAGGGCTTGTTTACTGTATGATTTCCTACTTTTACACTCGGAGAAAATAACTTTAAAAACAAAGATATGAAATTGAAAAACACTTCAGTTTGTTTGCTCGCAGGATGGATGCTGATGGCATGCTCCGGAGGCGGGTATGAGAAGACGAGTAACGGCATTATTGTAAATGTCGAACAACAGCAACCGACGGATGTGCGAAAGGTGAAGGTTGAAGTAATGGGAGAGAAGTTGATTCATGTGTCAGCCACTCCCGAAAAAAACTTTTCAAAGGCGGAAAGCCTGATCATAGTTCCCCAAAAAGATAAGACGGACTTCAGCGTGGAAGAAAGTGAAGATGCCGTTTCGGTAAAAACCTCAGAGGTGTGCGCCATTGTATCCAAAGCCACGGGTGAAGTACGCTTTACCGATGCTTCCGGTAACCTGATTTTGGCGGAAGATGAGAGAGGCAGGAGTTTCCAGCCTATCGAAGTGCAGGGAACAAAGGCGTATACGGTACGTCAGGTATTCCAGTCACCCGATGATGAGGCATTCTACGGACTGGGACAACACCAGGCTGATGAATTCAATTATAAAGGTAAGAACGAGGAACTTTTCCAGTATAATACAAAGGTTTCCGTACCTTTTATCGTTTCCAATAAGAATTACGGTATTCTGTGGGATAGTTATTCGCTTTGCCGTTTCGGCGATCCACGTGATTATGCACAGTTAAGCACGGTTTTCAAACTCTATGATAAGGAGGGTAAGGAAGGTGCTTTGACAGGAACATACGTACCCTCTCAGAAATCAACAGCGGAGACACTGGTACGCCGGGAAGATTCTGTTTATTTTGAACATCTGAAATCGGAAGATTTGTCGAAAGTCGTGAACTTACCAGAAGGATTTCCTTTCATGGGTTCGCAGGTGACGTATGAAGGAGAAATTGAGCCGATGGAGAGTGGTAGGTTCCGTTTTATCCTCTATTATGCAGGATATATGAAGGTATACATTGATGGTGAACTGGTGGTTCCCGAACGTTGGCGTACGGCTTGGAATCCGAACAGTTATAAGTTTGCCGTAGATTTGAAAGCCGGTAAACGTGTTCCATTGAAAATTGAATGGATTCCTGATGGATATGTATCCTATTGCGGTTTGCGTGCATTGTCTCCTGTATCTGCTGAAGAACAGAACAAACAGTCGTGGTGGGGAGAAATGCAGAATGAAATCGATTATTATTTTGTTTATGGTGAGGATATGGACGAGGTAATCAGTGGATATCGTGCTCTGACCGGAAAATCACAAATCATGCCGAAGTGGGCGATGGGATACTGGCAGAGCCGCGAACGTTATAAGACGCAGGAAGAAATACTGGATGCTTTGAAGGAATTCCGTAAACGTCAGATTCCCATTGATAATATTGTGCTCGACTGGAGCTACTGGCCGGAAAATGCCTGGGGTAGTCATGAGTTCGACAAAGCTCGTTTCCCTGATCCGAAAGGAATGGTAGATTCTATTCATGCCCTGAATGCCAAGATGATGATTTCCGTTTGGCCGAAATTCTATATGACTGCGGAACATTATAAAGAGTTTGATGAAAAAGGCTGGATGTATCAGCAGGCCGTTAAAGACAGCATTCGTGACTGGATTGGTCCCGGCTACATCGGTTCTTTCTATGATGCTTATGCTGAGGGTGCACGGAAGCTGTTCTGGAAACAGATGGAAGATCATCTTTATCCCCTCGGAATTGATGCCTGGTGGATGGATGCCAGTGAACCGAATGTACGCGACTGTACGGATTTGGCTTACCGGAAAGCTTTGTGTGGTCCGACTGCTCTCGGTCCGTCCGACCAATATTTCAATGCGTATGCGTTGATGAATGCTGAGGCTATTTATGACGGACAACGTGCCGTAGCCAATGACAAACGTGTATTCTTGCTGACTCGTTCGGGATTTGCCGGATTGCAACGTTATTCTACCGCAACATGGAGTGGCGATATCGCTACCCGTTGGGAAGATATGAAGGCGCAGATTTCTGCCGGACTGAATTTTGCAGTCAGCGGTATTCCTTACTGGACGATGGACATTGGCGGATTCTGCGTAGAAAAACGCTATGAAGACGGACAAAAGGAATTCAATAAGACCGGAAAAGAGAATGCGGACTATAAGGAATGGCGTGAATTGAATACACGTTGGTATCAGTTTGGCGCATTCTGCCCGTTGTTCCGTGCACATGGACAGTATCCGTTCCGTGAGGTGTGGAATATAGCTCCCGAAGGACATCCGGCTTATAGTTCTATAGTGTATTATACGAAGTTGCGCTATACGATGATGCCTTATATTTATTCATTGGCCGGGATGACTTATTTTGATGATTATACGATTATGCGTCCGCTGGTAATGGACTTTACGGCAGATACAAAGGTGAATAATATCAGTGATCAGTTTATGTTCGGTCCGGCGTTGATGGCGGCTCCGGTGTATGAGTATGGTGCACGCACTCGGGAGGTCTATTTCCCGGCAACTTGCGGTTGGTATGATTTCTATACCGGTAAGTACATGGCCGGTGGGCAGCAGTTGAAAGTGGACGCTCCCTATGAACGCATGCCGCTCTATGTACGCGAAGGGGCTATTGTGCCTTACGGACCGGAAATGCAGTATAGTGATGAGAAGCCTGCGGAAGAAATCACACTATATGTATATGCGGGTAAAGATGGTGAGTTCACTTTGTACGAGGATGAAGGTGTGAATTATAACTACGAAAAAGGACAGTATGCCACCATCCCGTTTACTTACAATGATGCGGAAGGCACTCTGACTATTGGTGACCGTGCAGGAGAATTTCCCGGTATACTGAAAGAACGTACATTCAACGTTGTAAAGGTAAGTAAGGATAAGCCGCAACCTTTTGACGCGAAGGCTAAGGGGGTGACGGTGAAGTATGATGGGAAGCAGCAGAGTGTATCAATATCATGAAACAACTATTAATAATACCAATATCCTGTTTGCTCCTCTTCTTGGTATTGGGAGGTTGCACCTCCGCTGAACGGGTTACTGATAACCGTCGACAGGACTTCACCGCTGACTGGACTTTCCATCTGGGAGATGACTCTGCGGCATCCCGTCCCGATTATGACGACACGGCATGGCGGATCCTCCATCTTCCACATGACTGGGCTATCGAGGGAGAGTTCAGCAGGGATAATCCTTCCGGAACAGGAGGAGGGGCATTACCCGGTGGTATCGGTTGGTATCGCAAAACGTTTACTGCTGACAAAGCGGATGAAGGCAAGCGCCTGTATATTGATTTTGACGGTGTATATATGAATTCGGAAGTCTTTATCAATGGTCATTCCCTTGGTTTACGTCCTTATGGATATGTCTCGTTCAGTTACGATCTGACTCCCTATATCAAGTGGGGCGGAAAGAATGTAGTTGCCGTACGTGTGGATAACGCGGAACAACCTAATTCCCGCTGGTATTCGGGATGTGGCATCTACCGTAATGTATGGCTTACGAAGCTTAACCCCGTGCATATAGCGCAATGGGGTACTTTTATCACGGCGCAAGATGTGTCGAAGAACAGTGCACGACTAAACATACGTACTAAAATACAGTATGATGCGGCCGCTCAACTGCAAGATTCCGTGAAGCAGGCGGATGGTACGTATGTTGTTTTTGATTCGGAAATTGTTTCCTTGGCAGATGTTGTGTTGCAGTCACGGCTAATGGATGCAGAAGGGAATGTTGTGGGTGAGGTTGCATCGGAACTGCAAGTGATACCTGCCTGTCCGAACGAGGTAGAACAGGAAATTGTAGTGAAGAACCCTAATCTTTGGAGCGTGAACACTCCTTATATATATAAGGTGAACAGTATCCTTATTGATAAGACAACCGGTAAAGTATTGGATAACTACTGTACGAATACCGGTATCCGTACCTTCCGTTTTGATGTACAGAAAGGGTTTATTCTGAATGGAGAACGGCTGAAGATTAATGGTGTATGTATGCATCATGATCTGGGGTGTCTTGGGGCGGCTGTCAATATCCGCGCTATCGAGCGCCAGTTGGAGATACTGCAAGAAATGGGCTGTAACGGCATTCGCTGTTCTCATAACCCTCCCTCACCAGAACTGCTCGATCTTTGTGACCGTATGGGATTTATCGTAATGGATGAGACGTTCGATATGTGGCGCAAAAGAAAAACGGCTCATGATTATTCTCGTTACTTCAACGAGTGGCATGAACGCGATCTGACGGATTTGATACTGCGCGACCGTAACCATCCTTCTGTTTTCATTTGGAGCATTGGCAACGAAGTGCTGGAGCAATGGTCGGATGCAAAAGCGGATACGTTGACCTTGGAACAAGCGAACTTGATTCTGAATTTTGGTCATGATCAGAGTATGCTGGCGAAAGAAGGTGAGATGAGTGTGAACTCTTTACTGACGAAGAAACTGGCAGATATGGTAAAAGCTCTCGATTCTACCCGTCCCGTTACGGCTGGCTGTAATGAACCGAACCCGAATAATCACTTGTTCCGTTCGGGAGCATTAGATCTCATCGGCTTTAATTATCATGATGATTGGTTTGCCGGTGTACCCGAGAAATTTCCCGGTAAACCGTTCATTGTGGCGGAAAGTGTATCAGCACTGATGACGCGTGGCTACTACCGGATGCCGAGTGACGAAACTGTTATTTGTCCTGAACGTTGGGATAAACCTTATTTTGATGATAGTTTCTCCTGTTCTTCGTATGATAACTGTCATGTACCTTGGGGGAACAGTCATGAGGGCACGATGCGCCACGTGAAAAATAATGATTTTATCAGCGGACAGTATGTCTGGACCGGGTTTGACTATTTAGGTGAACCGACTCCTTACGGTTGGCCTGCCCGTAGCTCTTATTTCGGCATTGTCGATTTGGCCGGTTTTCCGAAAGATGTGTATTATCTCTATCAGTCGGAATGGCATCCGGAGAAAAAGGTATTGCACCTTTTTCCGCATTGGAACTGGGCGCCGGGGCAGGATATAGATATGTGGGCTTATTATAATAATGCGGATGAGGTCGAGCTTTTTGTAAATGGCGAGTCGCAGGGTGTGCGTACAAAAGGTAAGGATGATTTTCATGTCGTATGGCGTGTGAAGTATGAACCGGGTGTGGTAAAAGTCGTTTCCCGCAAGGATGGAAAAACGGTATTGGAGAAGGAGATCCATACAGCCGGAGAACCAGCACAGATACGCTTGAAGGCTGATCGGAATGAAATCAAATCAGATGGCAGAGATCTTAGTTTTGTAACAGTGGAGGTGCTGGATAAAGATGGTAATCTTTGTCCGAATGCCGATAATCAGATCATGTTCGATGTGCAAGGTGCGGGATTTATTGCCGGTGTAGACAATGGTAGTCCTGTTTCAATGGAGAAATTCAAAGCTGATCATCGCAAGGCTTTCTATGGGAAGTGCCTGGTGGTTGTTCAAAGTGACGGAAAATCCGGAGGCATCAAACTGACGGCTACATCCGAAGGATTGAAAACGGCAGTGACCGCTATTAAAGCAAAATAAAAGTAACTTGTTAGCAGAATTCATTTATAACGGTATAGGAATGAATAAGACTCACCACAGATTACACAGATTCACACAGAT
>OGXH01001194.1_pt1 | contig 19200 bp, 18 predicted proteins | sample 1576241 | NCBI WGS metagenome assembly OGXH01 (sample SAMEA3541529, study PRJEB24748) | human gut metagenome | biome: human gut; feature: human-associated habitat; material: faeces | place: China | collected 2012
AGATGTTTTTAAGCATATTAAATATTGCACTTAATATTGGAGTTGCACTTTTTGTTACAGTATCAAAGAGTCTTATAGTATTCTTATTCTTTCTTCTCACTACACCTCTTGCAGCGGCAACTATGGTATTTTTCAGAAATATTATGAAGAAGAGAAATACTGAGTTCCGTAAGGAGATGGAAGAGACGTCTGCAAGGGTTATGGAGATGGTTGAACTTATTCCGGTTACAAGGGCTCATGCACTTGAAGAGGAAGAAGTAACCAAGATGAGCGGACAGCTTTTTGCAGTTGCGGAGAAAGGCTATAAGCTTGATGTTATACAGGCATTATTTGGCTCGGTTGGATGGGCAATATTCCAGGTTTTCCAGGTTGTGTGTCTGGGATTCACAGGATTTCTTGCTTTAAAGGGAAGTGTTGGTCCTGGAGATATTACACTTTACCAGAGTTATTTTGCAACAATAGTAAGTCAGGTATCATCACTTATGTCGCTTATACCAGTTATTGCCAAGGGAGTTGAGTCTGTTAATTCTATTGGAGAAGTACTTCTTGAAGAAGATATTGAATGCAATGACGGGAAAGAAGCACTTAAAAGTGTAGAAGGTGAGTTTGATTTTAAAAATGTCAGGTTTGCCTATAATAATACAGATAAACCAGTACTTCATGAGCTTAATCTTCATGTCGATAAAGGACAGACGATTGCACTTGTGGGAGAATCAGGAGCTGGTAAATCTACAATTCTGAACCTTGTTATAGGCTTTAATTTCGCTACAGACGGAGTTGTTACAATTGATGGACATGATATGAGAGATATTGATCTTAGAACTTATAGAAAGCATCTGGCAGTTGTACCACAGACATCAATATTATTCTCAGGAACTATAAGAGATAATATAACATATGGAATAGATGATTTCGATGAAGAAGCCCTTAATAAAGTTGTGGACGCAGCTAATTTAAGAGATCTTATAGATTCACTTCCGGATGGATTAGATACAGTTGTGGGAGAGCATGGTGGAAAGCTTTCAGGAGGACAGAGGCAGCGTGTATCGATTGCAAGAGCACTTATGAGAAATCCTGAAGTAATAGTTCTTGATGAGGCAACATCAGCATTAGACAGTATATCTGAGAAGCTTATTCAGGAGGCACTTAATAATCTTACTAAAGACAGGACAACATTTATAGTTGCACACAGATTATCGACTATAAAGGGTGCAGACAGAATAGCGGTAATAGCAGATGGTCACTGCGTTGAATATGGAACATATGATGAGCTTATGGAACTTAAAGGCGAATTCTATCAGATGAAATCAATACAGAGCTAAAAAATAAAAGGAGGCGGGAATATAACCCGTCTCCTTATTTATATGCCTGTCGGTTTTAATTACTTATTCTCAGCAAACCAGATTCTGAGTGTAGAGATAAGCTTTTCCTTAGAATCAACATCTAACTTCTGTACAATCTGCATGATTTCATTGTCAAGAGCTGTATTCTGGTATGACTTGTCAACGCTTCCTGCAAGATAATCAAGAGAAACTCCTGTAAGCTCTGCATAATATGAAAGCATTCTTAATGTCATAAGGTTACGGCCATTCTCAACGTTACTTATGTAACCAGGTGTAACCTCTAATGCCTTAGCAACGTCTTCCTGTGTAAGACCGTGTGCAATTCTTAACTTCTTAACTTTAGCTCCTAAATCGCTATCCATAATTCAAACCTCCTAAAAATAATTACTTTTTGTTTGCTCTGTAACGAGCTGTGTGATCAAGAATCTTCTTACGGATTCTAAGACTCTTTGGTGTTACTTCAAGTAATTCGTCTGTGTCAATATAATCCAGTGCCTGCTCCAAGCTAAGAATTTTAGGTGGAACAAGACGGAGAGCCTCATCAGCACTTGAAGAACGAGTGTTGGTAAGATGCTTTGTCTTGCATACATTAACCTCAATATCCTCAGTACGAGGATTTTCGCCAACGATCATTCCGGCATATACCTTCTCACCAGGTCCGATGAAGAGAGTACCTCTTTCCTGCGCATTGAAAAGACCATAAGTGATAGCATCACCGCTTTCGTAAGCAATAAGAGAACCATTCTTTCTGTAAGAAATGTCTCCTTTGTATTCTTCATATCCTTCAAAAGAAGAATTGATAATACCGTTACCCTTAGTATCAGTAAGGAATTCACCTCTGTATCCGATAAGACCTCTTGAAGGAATAGAGAACTGAAGTCTTGTGTATCCACCGTTAATTGGTGACATACCAAGGAGTTCGCCCTTTCTCTGGCTTAACTTCTGGATAACAGATCCTGTGCAGTCATCTGGAACATCGATATAAGCAAGTTCCATAGGCTCAAGCTTCTTACCTCTCTCATCTGTGTGGTAGAGTACCTCGGCTTTACTTACTGCAAATTCATAACCTTCTCTTCTCATATTCTCAATAAGAACTGAAAGATGAAGCTCACCACGTCCTGAAACCTTAAATGAGTTCTCAACACCAGGTGTTTCCTCAACTCTTAAACTAACATCTGTATTAAGTTCCTTGAAAAGTCTGTCTCTTAAATGTCTTGAAGTAACGAATTTACCTTCTTTACCTGCAAGAGGACTGTCATTAACCATGAAGTCCATAGAAAGAGTAGGTTCTGAAATCTTCTGGAAAGGAATGGCAACAGGGTTGTTAAGTGAACAGATTGTATCACCGATATGAATATCAGCAATACCTGATACAGCAACAATTTCACCGATTCCTGCTTCGTTAACTTCTACCTTATTAAGTCCGTTAAATGTATAAAGCTTAGTAATTCTTACACGCTTCTTAACGCTTGGATCATGGTGGTTAACAATCATAACCTCCTGATTAACCTTAAGGCTTCCATTATCAATCTTACCTACGCCAATTCTACCAACGAATTCGTTGTAGTCAATAGTAGAGATAAGCATCTGTGTATCTGCATCAGGGTCACCCTCTGGTGCAGGAATGTTATTGACGATACAGTCAAAGAGTGGCTGCATGTCTTTCTTTTCATCATTAAGGTCAGCCATAGCATAGCCTGACTTAGCTGAAGCAAAGATGAATGGACAGTCAAGCTGATCTTCATTAGCATCAAGGTCAATGAAAAGCTCTAAGATCTCGTCAATAACTTCCTCAGGTCTTGCTTCTGGACGGTCTATCTTGTTAATACATACTATAACAGAAAGATTCATGTCAAGAGCTTTCTGTAAAACAAACTTTGTCTGAGGCATAACACCTTCGAATGCGTCAACAACAAGAATAACGCCGTTAACCATCTTAAGTACTCGCTCAACCTCGCCACCGAAATCAGCATGGCCAGGAGTATCAATAATGTTAATCTTAGTATCCTTATATGTGATAGCTGTATTCTTAGAAAGAATAGTGATTCCTCTTTCTCTTTCGATATCATTGGAATCCATAACTCGTTCAGCGACTTCCTGATTGGCTCTGAAAGTTCCGCTCTGCTTTAACAGCTCATCAACAAGGGTTGTCTTACCATGATCAACGTGGGCAATAATTGCAATATTACGAATATCTTCACGCTTTGTTTTCATTAATAATGTCCTTCCTGAATTAAACTTAAAATATCTTCTATGATTAGCAACTTTTATATTCTATCACAATATTCTTAAAAAACAATACTAAATATATAAAAATTTTTTCATTTTTTGAACACAGATTATTCAAAAAGTTTTTGTAATATTTGCGAAAACGACAACATATACATATTAGAGAAAACAAAGCACATGCCACAACACATTAATAATAAGGTGGCAAAGAAGGGAGAAATACAGAATGCTTGATAAAGTAATTGAAAACAACAGAGTGTGTATCATTGGAGAGATTGTCTCAGAGTTCACTTTCAGCCATGAGGTCTTTGGAGAGGGCTTCTATATTGCTAATGTATCAGTGAACAGATTAAGTGATATGGTGGATGTCATACCACTTATGATATCTGAGAGGCTTATTGATGTTACTAAGGATTATAGAGGAATGAAGATTGAGGTTGCAGGACAGTTCCGTTCATATAACAGACATGAAGGAACTAAGAATAAGCTTGTTCTCTCAATATTTGTAAGAGAATTAAGATTCTTAGAAGATGACGAGATGCCTGAAGAGCAGTCTAAGTCCAACCAGATATTCCTTGATGGATATGTATGCAAGCCTCCTATTTATAGAAAAACTCCATTAGGAAGAGAAATTGCAGATATATTAGTGGCTGTAAACAGACCATACGGTAAGTCGGATTACATACCATGTATAGCATGGGGAAGAAATGCAAGATTTGCAGGAGGTCTTGAAGTGGGTGCACATCTTCAGGTCAGCGGACGTGTACAGAGCAGAGAGTACACTAAGAAAATAGGAGAAGAAGAGGTTGAGAGAAGAGTTGCTTATGAGGTATCAGTAAGCAAGATTGACCTTGTTGAAGATGAGGAATAATTAAGACAACATTTATGTTCTTTAGTTTAAGGATATATATTGACATAACATTATCAGAGTGATATAGTCACATTAACTGTAAGGGTTTCCCCTGCAGCAGGTAGAGGTCGCACGATTCAAGAGTAATTATCCTGATGTCCCGGAAGACATATGAAGGATAGTAAAAGGGGAAAGTGCCGAAGAGGATTGTTTCCGGAGCAGTCTTACTGGGCGTAGGATTAATAGTTTTACGACTGTCATCGAATAGATGGAGAGCTACTTAAAGGACTATTACTATGATTTCTTTAAGAGCCAGTCTGTTTGAGCAGATTGGCTCTTCTATGTTGTTGAGCTACTCACATGGGTAGCGATGAGAATAGACAGGAATCATGTACATAATAATAGCTGTTAACAGCGGAAAGAAGGATGGTATGTCAGTATTTACCGGAGCCGGTGTAGCGATTATTACACCAATGAAAGCTAATGGAGAAGTTAATTATGATAAGCTTGGAGAATTCCTTGATTACCAGATTAATAACTCAACAGATGCAATTATTATCTGTGGAACAACAGGAGAGGCATCAACACTTACACATGAGGAGCATGTAGAAACAATCAGATTTGCTGCTGATTATGTGAAGAAAAGAGTTCCTGTTATTGCAGGAACAGGTTCTAACTGCACAGAAACAGCTGTATGGCTTTCACAGGAAGCACAGAAGGCAGGAGTTGATGGATGTCTTGTAGTTACACCATATTATAATAAAGCAACACAGAAGGGTCTTATCCAGCACTATACAGCAGTTGCGAAGTCAGTAGACCTTCCTATCATTATGTATAATGTTCCAGGAAGAACAGGCTGCAATATCCAGCCAGAGACAGCAGCTAAGCTTGCTAAGGATGTTGACAATATCGTTGCTATTAAAGCTGCAACAGGTAATCTTGCACAGGAGAGCAAGACAATGGCATTAGCTGAGGGAAGACTTGATATGTACTCAGGTGAAGACGGACTTATTGTTCCTCTTATGTCAATTGGAGCAAAGGGTGTAATTTCAGTATTATCTAATGTTGCTCCTAAGCAGACACATGATATCTGCGCTACATTTGCAGCTGGAGATGTTGCTAAGGCTGCACAGTTACAGTTTAAGGCATTAGAGCTTGTAGATGCATTATTCTGTGAGGTTAATCCAATTCCTGTTAAGCATGCACTTAACCTTATGGGATGGGATATGGGACCACTCAGAAGCCCATTATGCGAGATGGAAGAGGCTAACCTTGAGAGATTAAAGAAAGCAATGGTTAACTACGGAATACTTTAATTGACAGGAGAATGAACATGACAAGAATAATTATGCATGGCTGTAACGGCCATATGGGACAGGTCATTACAGGAATAGTTGCTAACGATGCTAATGCACAGATAGTAGCAGGAATTGACCTTCGCGATGACGGACATAACTTATATCCGGTATTTGCTTCATTAGAAGAATGTAATGTTGAAGCAGATGTTATTATTGATTTCGCATCAGCTAAGGCAGAGGATACACTTGTTGACTATATTAAGAAAACTAAGATTCCTGCTGTAATATGTACAACAGGATTAAGCGATGAGCAGATTGCATCAATCAATGAAGCATCAAAGAGTGTTGCAATATTACGTTCAGCTAATATGTCACTTGGAATCAATACATTATTCAAGCTTTTACAGGATGCTGCCAAAGTGTTTGCGTCAGCAGGCTTTGATATTGAGATAGTTGAAAAGCACCACAACCAGAAGCTTGATGCGCCAAGTGGAACAGCTCTTGCACTTGCAGATTCAATGAAGGAAGTGCTTGATGATGATTATTTCTACAGATATGACAGAAGCCAGTTAAGACAGAAGCGTGATCCTAAGGAAATCGGAATCAGTGCCGTAAGAGGCGGAACTATTGTTGGAGAGCATGAAGTAATCTTTGCTGGAGAAGACGAGGTTATAGAATTCAAGCATACCGCACATTCTAAGGCTGTATTTGCAAAGGGTGCAGTTGAGGCTGCCAAGTTCCTTGCAGGAAAGCCGGCTGGAATGTACGATATGAGAGATGTTATTGCAGCTAAGAACTAGTTGTCAGAACAGTTAATATAATGATATTCAATGCGGCTTGCTTCGGCGAAGCCGCATTTTTTATATAATGCCACAGCTGCTTTGTTCCTGCTTGTTACATTAAGTACGAGTGGAAGTGAAGCAATGTTAAAGTAGTCTTTAAGAAAATGCTTCATAAGGCATGTACCAATGCCTTTCCCATGAAGCTTCTCATCAACGAATACGCCGTATACATTGACAAATGTGTTCTGTGTATCAAGATAAAGAAGTGCCACAGGTTCTTCATATTCCGGCAGATACATAAGATAATCATCACCCTCAAGATAGTATTCGGCATTGTCAGGCTCTGCAGCCTGTATTGATTCTAAGTTAAAATGTGCTTTATCAAGCTGGTACAGATATTCGTAGAAACATACATCACCACATAAAGAACAGTTAAGAAGTTCTCCACTTATAGGCGCAATAAGCTCTAAATTGCCAGCAGAGCTGCTTTTAAGCTTTCTGTAACAGATGGATAGCATATTACGAAAATGTCCTCTATGGCGAAAATCAGGTGCTACAAGACCTGAAACTTCAACATATCCGCATTCATCATTGATAAGCAGTCCAACAAAGCCATACATTACAGGTGAATCTGTGCTGTCATCAACAAGCGCACACTGGATAAAGCTGTCGTTATGGGAATCACAGTAATAAGGCTCGTAGCCGTCACATTTGTTAATAAGTTCTTCAAGAGCATTCATTAAAATGCTGTCCAGATAGTCAATCTCAATATATTTCATAGTGGTTCTCCAATAAAAGTTTATAAAAATATTACTTTGAAATAAGAAACATTTGTTTACAAAAGTGTCAAAATGCCTTACTATATAAAGGTATATACGGAAGTATAACAAAAAATATGATTTACCAGCAATAGGTTATTGGGAGGATTTACATGGGTAAAGTAGCAATACTTACAGACAGTAACAGTGGAATTACACAGGCTCAGTCTAAGGAGCTTGGAGTTAAAGTTATACCAATGCCATTCTTTATAGATGGAGAACAGTATTTTGAAGATATTAATCTTACACAGGAAGAGTTTTATGAGAAGTTAAAGCAGGATGCTGATATATCTACTTCACAGCCTTCTATTGGTGAGATACAGGACGCATTTGATGAGCTTCTTAAGGAATATGATGAACTTGTATATATTCCTATGTCAAGCGGGCTCAGCGGAACATGTCAGACAGCTACTATGGTTGCTGATGATTATGATGGAAAGGTTCAGGTTGTCAATAACCAGAGAATTTCTGTAACCATGAGACAGTCTGTTCTTGATGCGAAGGAGCTTGCTAAGAGAGGTAAGTCTGCAGCAGAGATTAAGGAGATTCTTGAGAAGCATAAGATGGAATCAAGTATATATATTACACTTGAGACTCTTAAGTATTTAAAGAAGGGCGGAAGAATAACTCCTGCGGCAGCAGCTATTGGAACTATGCTTAAGCTTAATCCTGTGCTTCAGATTCAGGGTGAGAAGTTAGATGCATTTGCCAAGGCGAGAGGTAAGGCTTCTGCGAAGAAGATTATGCTTAAGGCAATGCAGGATGATTTAGATACAAGATTTGCAGAGTTTGCAAAGAACGGAAAGATGCATATGGAGGTTGCTTATTCAGGCAATCCTGAGGAGGCAGAGGAATGGGCTGCGTTAGTTAAAGAGACTTTCCCACAGTTTGATTTCCACATGGATCCGCTTTCACTTTCAGTTGCCTGCCACATAGGACATGGCGCACTTGCGATAGCGACATCTGCTTATCTGCCAGAACTTGATTAATACGAATGATAAGCCTGTGACAGCGCATGAGTTGTTGCAGGCTTTTGTTTATAAATGCGGATATTACCGCAGGTTAATATGAATGGAGGATTGTTATGCCAGCAAGAAGTGAGATTGATGATAAGTTTAAATGGGCTGTGAGTGATTTATACAGCTCTGATGAAGCATGGGAAAAGGATTATAACAGTATACTTGAACTGACTGACCAGCCAAGTGAGCTTAAAGGCAGGATGGGCGAGTCTGCCGGCATGCTTTACAAGGCACTTAAGGAGTATGAACAGGTAGAATACATTACTGAAAGAGTGTATGTGTATGCATTTATGAAATATTATGAGGATACAGGCAATTCAAAGTATCAGGAAATATCTGGGAAAGCCCAGATGGCTGCGATGAAGGTGTCAGAGAAGTATGCATTTTTAGAGCCTGAGCTTATATCAATAGATGCGGATGTGCTTGATAAATATATCAGCGAGGATGAAAGACTTGGAATGTATAAACATTTTATAGATGACTGCCTCGCAGGGAAAGAGCATACGCTTTCTGAGAAGGAGGAAGCACTGCTTGCAAAGGCATCACAGATGTCAACTGTGCCTGATGAGGTGTTCTCTAAGTTTAACAATGCTGATGTTAAGTTTGGCAAGGTGAAAAGAGAGAACGGACAGGAAGATGAGCTGACTAACGGCAATTTTGCCACATTTATGGAAAGTCATGACAGAGCTGTAAGAAAGGCGGCATTTGAGGCGTTGTATAAGCAGTATGGGGCGTATATCAACACGATTGCAGCAGCGTTTTATGGCAATGTCAAGCAGGCGATGTTCTATGCAGACGCAAGGGGTTACAAGTCAACACTGAACATGTATCTTGATGGTTCATTTATTCCGGAAAATGTATATAAGAATCTTATTAAGACTGTCAATGATAATCTTGACAAAATGTACTGTTATGTTGATATAAGAAAGAAGGCACTTGGTGTTGACGAGCTGCATTTTTATGATATATATGCACCGATGGTAGAGGATATTGACTGGAAGATAAGCTATGATGAGGCTAAGGACATTGTTGTGAAGGCACTTGCACCAATGGGTGAGGAATATGTTTCACACATTAAAGAAGGCTTCAATAATGGCTGGGTAGATGTGTATGAGAATACCGGAAAGCGTTCGGGAGCATTTTCATGGGGCGCTTATGGCACACACCCATATGTATTTCTTAATTACTCAGATACACTCAATGATGTATTTACGGTGATTCATGAGATGGGACATGCAATGCACACTTATTATTCTAATGCAAACCAGCCTTATATTTATGCAGGATATAAGATCTTTGTTGCGGAGGTTGCGTCAACCTGTAATGAAGCGATTCTTATGCAGTATATGTTAAAGAATACTGATGATGAGAAGAAGAAAAGATATCTGCTCAATCATTTCTTTGAGCAGTTTAAGGGAACTCTTTACAGACAGACTATGTTTGCAGAGTTTGAGATGGAAGCGCATGCAAAGGCTGAACAGGGTGAGGTTTTATCAGCAGAGAGCCTTTGTGCGATGTACAAGAAGCTGAATGAGAAGTATTTCGGTCCGGATATGGTTATTGATGATGAGATAGCGCTTGAGTGGGCAAGAATACCACATTTTTACACACCATTCTATGTATACCAGTATGCAACAGGCTATTCCGCTGCAATTGCAATATCAACTAAGATACTTGCAGGCGATGAGCAGGTTATAGCAGGTTACAGAAAGTTCTTGTCAGGCGGCTCTTCAATGCACCCTATTGAGCTTCTTAAGCTGTGCGGAATAGATATGACAAGACCGGATGTTGTGCAGGAAGCACTGGATGTGTTTGGGGAATTACTAAAACAGTGGTAATGCTTAATGTGTTGTGAATATAAATATGATTCTGGGAGATAATGCGTCTTCCAGAATTTTTTTATGGGATAAATGTAACCGTTGCCGGAATAATCCGTCTTTAATTATGAAAGGGTTAACGCTTTTAAAAAACAGGGAGTACAGACAGTAATGGATGATAAACAGATAATCAATTTATTTTTTCAAAGGGATGAAGATGCAATTAAGGTGGTTGATGAAAAATATGGTTCTAAGTTAAATGCACTGGCAGCCAATATACTGCAATCAAGAGAGGATGGGCTGGAATGTGTCAATGACACGTATATGAAAGCATGGAATAGCATACCGCCTGCAAGACCAGAGTATTTATTCGCATTTCTGGCGGCATCTGCAAGAAATATAGCAATTGATATGATAAGAAAAAACAATGCGGGAAAGAGACAGGCCAAAGTTGTTGAATTGACAAAAGAACTGGAAGAATGCATAGGTGATGGCGGATTGCAGACACATCTGGACAAGGAAGATATTGGAGAGATGTTATCGCATTTTCTTGAAACAGTTGATAAAAATAAAAGAATTATATTTCTCAGGCGGTACTGGTACTCGGATTCAATTAAAGATATTTCAGAAAGGATGCAGATGAGCGAATCAGCAGTGAAAGTTACTCTTCACAGAACGAGAAAAGAATTAAGAAGATATATGGAAAGCGAGGGTTTATATCTATGAAAAAATCAGAGGCAATGGATTTATATGAAGGGCTTAATGGAATTAGTCCGAAAATGATTGATGAAGCGGAAAAATACAAGAAAACTGCTAGCGCGGATATCAGGCATAAAAAGAGCAATAATGTAAAGAAGATAATGGCAGCAGGTCTTGTGGCAGCAGCGGCTGTTGCTGCTGTATTGGGAGTCAGAGAATTGAAGCCTTCTGTGACAGAAAGCGGGAACCAGAGCAGTAATCAGCTGGCATCAGAGCAGACAGGATATAAAATTGCTCATGTAATGAATGTGTATGCAGCCGGGCTTGATGATACATCAGAATGTATTTTTTCTAATGGAGAGAAAACTTCCGATATATCCGGAGTTGTGGCTGGAATTTCAAGCCAGGTTGGAGATTCATCTGTGATGGGGCAGGTTATGGCTGGTATAAATGTGACAGGCAAAGATATCTTAAAGATTAATTATTCTATAATGGGAAATGATTCGGATGTGACATATAATCTGGCAAGGATGAAAGAGGTTGACAAGGACAGTCCTGAATATCAGACATCTTCTGAAAAATTCAGAAAAAAGACGGAGAACGGCTATGATTATTACATTATTGAAGATATCGGGGAAGAGTATGAGGAGAACGGCAACAGTCATAGCGAGGGCATACAGATTGTAAAGTTCTCAAAGCATTTAGAAAAAGAATCTTTGTATCAGGACCGTCAGGTATACAATGAGATGGTTAAAAATATGTATGAAGGGATTACATTAAGTGTAACTGTGACATATGGAGACGGAACAACAGAGATTGTTGATGTGGGATTCAAAGAAGTCGGTGGTGGCGACAATTCAGGAAAAGTATCAGATAAAGTGGCTGTTTATGTGAAGTGATGAGTGACAGCGTATTATTAGCAGATCTTAAACGAAGAGAAAGACATGGTGCCGGGTGGAGCCATGTCTTTTTGCATAAATAAAGGAAGCCAGATAAATACTGACTTCCTTACAAAATAAAAGAGCGCGAGACGGGGATCGAACCCGCGACCCCCTCCTTGGCAAGGAGGTGCTCCACCACTGAGCCACTCGCGCAAACACAATCTTCTCGCAAGAAAACTCTCTTGCGAACACAAACAAGATAATACACATAAAATATTAATCTGTCAAGTGCAAATTTAAAAAAGTTGAATCTTTTATGTTAATATTATAATATAAGAGCATGATAATATATGTTAAATAAAGATATAATAGGCAGAAATCTAGACATAAGGAGAATACGCGATGCTCAATATAGAATATGGCTCATATCAGAAATTATATGATAAATATGGAGAAGATTTTATATATGATCCTGATATGTATTTTAATAATACATATGATGAAAAATGGATTACATCAGATATAGCAAAAAAAATAATAAAAGATATAGATAAATCAGAAGTGCTTGGAGAGAATTGTATAGAAAGTCCAATACTTGGACAGATAAGTCCAAAAGATTTATCAGGTGGAGCAAAAACATTGATGTTAATTTATAATAATCCGAATTTGGTTATTAATGCTTCAGCTTGTGGAGATAATTGTGTAAAGTGGCTTTTACAGATGGCTGAAGAAAAAGATATATTTATAAGATTACTTCATAATATGAACTTTGGAACAGCATTTACAATAAAAGTTATGAATACAAATCAGGTTGTACATACTATGCCTGAATTGATACAGATAAACAGTGATATATTAAGAGGGCGAAGATGATGGCAGAGCCAGCGGCATTAGAATTGCATGTGATAAACCATGTGTAGTTCTTGAAGGGAAGAACTGGGAGAATGATTTAAGAGAAATCAATCAAAGTATAGTATTTGTGGATGAAGGGGCAAAATTCATCAATACAGAAGAATTTGCATCGGCTATAAAGAATTCTGATAATTATTATGTGTTGATAACAAGACAGGATTTATGTAATTTACCATATAGTATACATGAGATATATGAATTGAATACGGACAAAATAGGAAATAGGATGTTTTGCAAGCAGCAACGCATATATAAAAGTGATAACATTTCAGAAAATGTTATGGTATCAAATATTATAACAGAGGATTCAAAAACGGGATATGAGTTTTATAATGAATATGCTATATCACACAATATGATATGCGAGCATGCAGATGGTAAAACAAATGTATCTAAGAGAATTATAAATAAATCAAATTCAGATGTAACATTAATTGTGGTGGATGGAGCAGCGTATGGTTCAGAGATGAATAATACAATGATATTGATTAATAGTATTCCAGGGTACATATTATTTACACCAGAATCATTTGAATGGTTACTATTGAATTCAAACATTTTAAATAAGCCATATATACTGGATATACTAAAAGAACCATATAATTATATTGAAAGCAGTGAGTTTTTTAGCTGGGAAAACTATTTTGCAGAGTTGCTGAATAAAGCTACAAGAGAAAGCGAAGTTGTTCCATACAGCAAGGGCAATAATAAATCCATAAGGATGTTCACAACAGAGAAGAATATGAAAAAAATTATTGAATCAAGTGATTTAAGATATTTGTTAAAGACATGATAAAAAGAGGAAGTCAGTATGTACTGGCTTCCTCTTTAAAATAAAAATAAAAGAGCGCGAGACGGGGATCGAACCCGCGACCCCCTCCTTGGCAAGGAGGTGCTCCACCACTGAGCCACTCGCGCAAACACAACTAAGATGATAATAGAAAAATAACATTTTGTCAACACTTTTTTGAGGAAATTTACAGGAAATTTTCAGAAGTTTTCAGAAAGATTTTTAAAATTCGAATTTCTGAAAAATTAATATATGGGAAAGGTCGTCAGGGATTTCTATTTTTTTGATAATATGGTATACTTTGCATGCTGAGTAGCAGAATTAGAAAGAATGGAGATTATTATGAATCCAGCATCAATTATGAAGCTTATGAGTGCCAAGAACAAGTTTCAGAAGAACCATCCGAAGTTCGTGGCATTTCTTAACAGATGTTTTGCAGGTGGTCTTAAGGAAGGAACTATAATTGAGATTACAGTTACTAATCCTGGAGAGGCACCTATAACATCTAATATAAAGGTACAGCAGTCTGACTTAGAGCTGCTTGAAGAATTAAAAGAAATGGGTAGATAGTTTGCTTCGCAAAACAACGCGAAATAACAAGGAGGATTGGAATGTTTGGGAATGACAAGTCCAGAAAGAACGGACTTAATATTATAGTTGTAGGAGGCGGTAAGGTTGGTGCCACTCTTGTGGAGAGACTCAGCAGGGAGAACCATGATGTTACTCTTATTGATAAGAACAGGGTTAAGCTTGATGCAATAACAGGTGCATATGATGTTATGGGAGTTGAGGGCAATGGTGCAAGCTTTGCTGTTCAGAAAGAAGCCGGTATTGACTCAGCTGACCTTCTTATATCGGTAACTGATTCTGATGAGCTGAATCTTTTATGCTGTACACTTGCAAAGAGGGCTGGCAGATGTGAGGCAATTGCAAGAGTAAGAACACCTGAATACAGTCAGGAGGCTGCATTTTTAAGAGACAGATTAGGTCTGGCAATGATTATTAATCCGGAATTTGAGGCTGCAAGTGAGATAGCACGTGTGCTTTACATGCCGACAGCACTTGAGATTGGAACATTCGCACATGGACAGGCAGAGATGATTAAGATAAAAGTCCCTGAGGGTAACCAGATGTGTGGCCATACTCTTGCGGAGATATCCAAGGCTTCATCATCTAAGGTTCTTATATGTGCAGTTGAGAGGGATGGAGAGGTGTTCATTCCATCAGGACATTTTATTATAAGGGCAGATGATAAGTTATCTTTCATTGCATCAAGAAAGAATGCAAGGACATTTCTTGCAAGTGTAGGTTTTCAGACACATCAGGTCAAGAGTACCATGATTGTCGGAGGTGGAAGAGTTGCATATTATCTTGCAAAACAGCTTCTTAACATGGGAATTGATGTAAAGATTATTGAGAATGACAAGGAACGCGCGTTAAAGTTAAGCGAGGAGCTGCCGGGAGCTGTTATTATCAATGGTGATGGTACTGACGAGAGCCTTTTAAGAGAAGAAGGAATTGAGTATGTGGAGAGCTTTGTTCCGCTTACAGGAATAGATGAAGAGAATGTTATGCTTACACTGTATGCAAGAAAGGTATCTGAAGCCAAATGTATTACGAAAATAACAAGAATGGGATTCAGCAGTGTTATTAACAGTCTTGATCTTGGCAGTGTGATTTATCCAAGATATATAACATCAGAAGCTATCATTGCTTATGTAAGAGCTAAGAAGGAGTCTATGGGAAGCAATAACATACAGACCTTGTATCATTTGTTTGACCAGAAGGCGGAAGCTATAGAGTTTAACGTTGATAAGGAATCAGGAGTTACGGGCAAGCAGTTTATGGAACTTAAGCTGAAGGATAATCTGCTTATAGCACTTATTAACCGTAATGGTAAGATTATTATTCCAAGTGGTACTGACAGCCTTATGGTTGGAGATACTGTGGTTATTGTAACAACTCATACAGGGTTTGATGCTATAACTGATATTCTTAGATAGGAAAGGCTGGGAACATTGATATGAACAGTTCTATAGTAAGATATATTCTTGGACATGTTTTAAAGATAGAAGCGGCTCTTATGGTCATTCCTGTGATTGTTGGCGTTATATACAGGGAGAAGGCAATATCTGCATTCTTGATAACAATGGCATTATGTGCTGTATGTGGGATTCTTATGACAATTAAAAAGCCTGCCAATACAGTTTTTTATCTGAAGGAGGGGTGCGTCACAACTGCACTCAGCTGGATTCTTATGAGTATATTTGGCTGCCTGCCTTTTTTTATAAGCAGGGAAATTCCTTCATTTACAGATGCACTTTTTGAGACAATATCAGGATTTACAACAACAGGAGCAAGTATATTAAGTGAAGTTGAAGGGCTGTCTCAGAGCATTATGTTCTGGAGATGCTTTACTCACTGGATTGGTGGTATGGGAGTTCTGGTATTTCTGCTTGCAGTAATACCTCTTACAGGTGGCTCTAATATCAATCTTATGAAAGCAGAGAGTCCGGGACCATCAGTGGGTAAACTTGTTCCTAAGATCAGATATACAGCAAGAATACTGTATATTATATATTTTGGGATGACTGTACTTCAGACAGTTCTTCTTCTTTTTGGAGGAATGACATTCCTTGATGCACTTAATACAGCAATGGGAACAGCAGGAACAGGTGGATTTGGTATCAGAAATGACAGCTTTACAAGCTTTTCACCTTATATCCAGTGGGTTGTAACCATATTTATGATATTGTTTGGAGTTAATTTCAATGCATATTATTTTATTGTCCTAAGACAGTTTAAGAAGGCTGTTAAAGTAGAAGAGGTAAGATGTTATTTCGGAATTATTCTTGCAGCAACAGCAATTATATTTGTTAATATATACAGAAGTGTAGGCGCTGTTGAACTTACACTGAGACAGTCAATGTTTCAGGTTGCATCTATTATAACGACAACCGGATTTTCATCAGTGGATTTCGATATGTGGCCGTCACTATCCAAGTCGGTGCTTGTTGTGCTGATGTTTGTGGGGGCATGTGCCGGAAGTACAGGTGGCGGAATTAAGGTTTCCAGGTTTATAATAGGGATAAAGACAATATTCAGAGAGATTCAGTCATATATTCATCCTAAGAGTGTAAAGGTGATTAAGACAGAAGGAAAGCCTGTTGATAGTGAAACATGCAGGTCGGTGAGTATATATTTCATAACATTTATGATGATATTCACAGCGTCTTTACTGCTAATATCTATTGAAGGAAAGGATATTGTGACGAATTTCACTGCAGTAGCAGCGACTATTAATAATATAGGTCCGGGGCTTTCGGCTGTCGGACCGACACAGAATTTTGGAAGTTATTCTGATTTCAGCAAATATGTACTGATGTTTGATATGCTTGCCGGACGACTGGAGTTATTTCCACTGATAATTCTGTTCACACCTTCAATATGGAAGGATCTTGTAACCAAGAAGGTTTCTGAAAGGAAAATGCGTAGAATAAGAAGGGGTTAAGTATGAGTAATGTATCTGATTATTTGAAATGGAGAGGTGACCTTGATTTTAGCCAGGCACCATTTAATGACGTGGACAATTTAATACTTGCGCAGATTGCATATGTTGATTTTACTGATATTGTACCGGCACCAGGAAGTATTGAGACTATTACAATTGCGGAAGCGGCAGACACATTTTTTGATACCCATGATGAGAAGGAGATTAAGAAATGCAAATCTTTCATAGGAAAAGCTCCGTATCTTTTAAGGGAGGCAGCAGCAACAAAAAGATTTGGTTCACTTATACTTACTAATTATGTTGATTATGTCGATGGTGGCAAAGAAGAACAGTTTGCGGCATTTCATGTAAGAATTGATAACAGACTTACGTATATTGCTTTCAGGGGAACTGATGATACACTTGTGGGCTGGAAAGAGGATTTTAACATGAGCTTCTTATCCCCTGTTCCATCGCAGAAGGATGCGGTAAGATATATTGACACAACCGTGCAGCGTTCAGAAGGAAAGCTGATTCTTGGCGGACATTCCAAAGGTGGTAATCTGGCAGTATATGCATCAGTATTTGCAAGACCATCAGTGAAGAAAAGAATTATTACTGTTTATAATAATGATGGTCCGGGATTTGACAGTAATTTTGTAAAGCATCCGGATTATCTGGCAATTCTGCCTAGGATTAAGAGCATTGTTCCTTATTGTTCAGTTGTTGGAATGCTTCTTAATCATGATGGGGATTATGAGGTTGTAAAGAGCAGCCAGTCAGGTCTTATGCAGCATGATTCTATGTCATGGCAGGTTATAGGACCAGATTTTGAGACTGAGCAGGAGTTAAGTCCTAAGAGTAAAAGGTTAAATGCAGCACTGAGCGCATGGATAGACGGGCTTACAAGAGAACAGAGGGCAGAATTCGTAGATACATTATTCTCACTGGTAACTGCAAGTGGTGCAAAGAACCTTTCAGAGATAAGTACAGCCAGGTTTAAGAATATTAATGCCGTTCTTAAGTCTTTCAGGGAACTTGACAAATCAGAACGTGCAATGATACTTAAGATATTTGCTTCACTTACTGGTGAGATTGGAAAAGCTTATAAGAGCAATTAATAAGGAGATAAAGAATGGGACAGGTTATATCAGCAGGAATATTGTTAGTTGTGGTTGTTGCCATATATATTGCAGTTTCATATAAGCACGAAAAAAGCGGTCTTGGGAAGGGCTGTGATGGTAATTGCGGCTCATGTGGATTAAGAAGCTGTAAAACTGACAAGAAGTGAGGCTTTAATGCGTAATATGGGGGACAGGTTAAAAGAATGCCGCATTATGAAAGGCTTATCCAGAGGGGAAACTACCGTTTGGAGCATATCCGCATCCAACTCACCGCCGGAGATATCGTTAATGACAGCCACTCCATATTCCTCTACGCAACGACGGGCAATCCCCGCACGAAACGTATCTACGGACACCGGGATATCCGGGTAATGCTTATTTAATATATGTAAGGCAAACTCCAAACGGCGCATCTCTTCCTCCGGGGTAACCTCAGCGGCATCCGGACGGGATGAATAACCACCGATATCGATCCAATCCCCTCCCTCCGATAAGATTTCCCGGATACGGTCCTCGATAGCGGTCTCGGTCTGTTTGCGGCTGCCCGCATAAAAAGAATCAGGGGTAATATTCAAGATTCCCATCACCAACGGTGTCGCTAAAGAAGTAAGTGTCCCTCTAATATTGAGCGTTTTATCTAACATGATCTTTCCTTATTTCCAGCAAAGATACAGGTTTCTCTCTTAAAATCTCCTTCTAGATTCTTCATTCTTTATTTAATTGCTACATTTGCGCCGAATTAGACAGGAATAAATATTTAACGCAATACAGTCATGAGTATTATCGACCTCTATGATTTATTTATACATAACCCTCAAATAACGACAGATAGCCGGAACTGTCCGAAGGGTTCTATCTTCTTCGCCTTAAAAGGTGATAAATTCGACGGAAATCAATATGCCGGGAAAGCCTTGGCATCCGGCTGTGTTTATGCCGTCATAGACAATCCCGATTATTATATAGGTGAACGTACGATCCTTGTTGATAACGTGCTGAAGACCCTGCAACAATTAGCGCACCATCACCGCAAGGTACTGGGGTTGCCGATCATCGGAATTACCGGAACGAATGGCAAGACCACGACCAAAGAGTTATTGGCCGCCGTGCTCTCAACGAAATTCAACCGCAGCCCTGATAATCGAGCATCT